>Ga0210019_1000158_pt1 | contig 90259 bp, 83 predicted proteins | sample CryGeyCG2114_020_2_FD_183969 | JGI IMG/M metagenome (GOLD analysis project Ga0210019, IMG submission 183969) | Groundwater microbial communities from aquifer - Crystal Geyser CG11_big_fil_rev_8/21/14_0.20 (SPAdes) (version 2) | ecosystem: Environmental > Aquatic > Deep subsurface > Groundwater ...
CGCGCCGTGCGCGGCGAGCCAGTGTTTCCATACCTTTCCGCGCTTCGCGCGGCCGAATCTGTCGGGCAAAAATCGGAAAGTTTGATATTGGTGCCGTAATTATACACTTTGCGCGAACTTTTTTTGAACGGAACTAAGGAAGCCGCCCTGCCGCCGCTCGCTACCGCTCGCCACCCCACAAAAAAGTTTTCTTCGCTTTTTCTGATTTGCGCGCGCCGGATTTTTTCTTCTAAAAGGAAAAGAAAACTTTTTTGTGGTGTTCTGCTCTCAACGAGCAGGGCGGCGGGGCTGGCCTCTGTTTGATTTCGCTCGGGCATGGCGGAATTCCCCCCACACCCCCCTTCCGCCATGCCCTCGCTCGGACGGACGGATTTTTCGGCGGCGGCAAGATACTTTTCCTTGCCCCACCCTCCCTGCGCGGAAAAGCTAAAGGAACTCCCTTGTTGTTTTGAATAAATTATCATGTCACTTATAGTCTGTAGATGTATTTTACACAAAGATATAATATGTAGTCAATAAGTTACCAGACTTTATATGACAGACATAAAGAAACAATTAGGCCAAAAGATAAAGGATTTACGTTTACGTGCTGGGTATTCACAGGAAGAATTGGCAGGAAAGGCGGGACTACACCGAACTTATATGAGCGATATCGAACGCGGAGAGCGTAATGTTTCAGTTGAGAATATCAAAAAAATCGCCGACGCTCTTGGTGTTGATCCAAGTGAGCTTTTGAAATTTCACCGCTAATTATGAAATATCTTAAAGAAGAATTAGCAAAACTAATAGACAAGAGCGTATCCCGTGACGATCTTCACGCAAAACTCGAACGTGGGGAACTCGAATTTATTATGGTCACCCTCATGCATCAGGGTATTTTGACGTATGAAAGTTATCTCAAACTAAAAAAAGAATACGAAAAGAGAAACAAACACATAGATATCATCCGCATTACATCACCTCGTTCATTTGGCGAAACTTGGGCGGAAGTACATATACGAGAAATTCTTCCCGAACTTGAATCAACAAAAGGAATGGATGCTAAGGGTGAATATGATCTTGTGTATAAAAATGGCAAGAAGCCGATAAAACTAGAAGTAAAAGCTGGCAGAGCCATTGATAGAACTAAACATCATGTTCCTTACCATGAACGCGCATTAGTAAGCACTGACAAGGCAGGCCTTTTTGATATGAATTTTCAACAGATGAAACCAACTTGTTTTGACGCAATTATAATGATTGGTGTTTGGACAGACAAAATCCGTTATTGGTTTATGACTTCTGATGAAATAAAAAAGAATAAGTATTTTTCTGTCGGTCAACACCGAGGAAATAAAGGGTACGAGGGGCAAATGCATGTCAAAACAGAAAATATTGCTGATTTCGAAAAATATGAAGCGAGTCCTGATGAAATTTTTGAAAAAATCAAAAAATTATCGTCTCGCTAATTCTGTCTCAATATAATCTCGCCAATCCTTTTTGATTTTATAGAGATTAAAAATTGCGTCATCAATCTTTTGGACCAATGTCTCATACTCACCATTTTTGGTTTTTTCTATCCTGTCCACCAGATCAACAATTCGCCTTTGCTCCTCTTTGTTTGCATTAAAAAGAGGTAGTCTTTCTAAATTTCCGCGCAGAACTCTCACTGTAAAAAACATTTTGGAGTAGTAAAACTGGATTAGCTTTGAGTTAAGAATGCCTAAAATATATTTGATATCTAGTCCTGGGACCTTAGGCTCTATTGCGTTTGCGTTGTTCAGGGAAAAACGTTTTTCGTTGTCGTAAGCAAAAACTAAATCCTTACCAATAAATTTATAGATTAGTTTTTCTGGGACTTCGTAGTATTCTCGTGGCGCTATTTGCTGCAAAGTTTTCTTGTCGTACACAAAATAATTGCCACCAAAGTCAATTTTGTATTTCCGCAAATCTTTACCGACAACAATAGGGCTATGTTTTGGGGTCAATGGTTTGTTGACGAGGTGTTTTTTGTTGTCTCCTGTAACAATTCCAAGAATAAACAGACAATTATCTTTCAAGGTCTTGTAATCGAGGGAATCAATGTGTTTCAAAATTTCTGTAGTAGCCAAATCAGAGATATGAATGTTAAAGATATTGTCCGCCGTAGAATGAAATAGCGATTGCGGTATCTTTCGCTCAACAACATTTCCATTGAAAGCATTTTCCTTAATTAACACTTCATTTTCTGTATTGCTCTTGGTTTTCTCAAATATCAAAACAAGAGAAGGAGCATATACTTTCTTAAATAATTCTCCGCCCGTTGCAAGTAATTTAATCCTTCCATTCTTGAGTAATTGAAGGCGTGACGGTTGATGCACTTTTATTTTTAGATAGGCTTCTGGCATGAGAAAACCAAGACGTGCCCTTTCCTGCATAAAATCCAAAGCACGTTCAATAAAAAGAGTAAACGTATTTAGTCCAACCTTGCCGATTTCATAATATTTTTCAAAATATTTCTTCTGTTCGTTTGATAATTTTGCCCCCCACGGAGGATTGCCGATGATAAAATCAATTTTTTTATAAATGTCTTTGAATGGGTCAGGTTCAATCAAGTTATAGTCTTTTTTGAGAAAATCAGTATTGAAGATGTTAAATTTTATGTCCGTGATATTCGGATAGCGTAAATACAAATTCGCTTTAGTTAGAGCACAAGCCGAAGCGTCTATATCAATACCAAAAAGATGTTGCTCAATAATTTTTTTGTGTGCTTCTTCTTGCAAGACGCCTATCTTTTGATAGTTCTGTAAAAGCTTGTCATAAGCTCTCAAAAGAAATTGACCGGAGCCACAAGCCGGATCAAGAATGCTTAAGTTGGGGTCTTTTGCTAAATCAATTTCAATATTTTCGATAATAAAATCAACAACTTTGTTTGGCGTGTAGTATTGCCCAGCTTCTTTGCGGTCTGTTTGAGGTCTAATGCTTTGGTATACAAAACCAAGAACATCTTCCTTTGCCCCTTTTAGATTGTATGAGTCTAAAATTTTCTCTAATTCTTTTTGCTCTTTCTCTGCAAGATTTACACCATCAATTTTTAGTTCTTTCAGAATTTCCTTAACGACTTCGCTAGAATCAGACGCCTCGTGCTGTCGTACGATATGTGAAAATACGTTTTGAAGAATTGCTGAATCAAGGATTTCTTCTCTGAAGACTTTATCTTTAACATCAAGAGCATATTTTGATAAATTTTTCTCTCTAAAATCTGTGAGCCGAGCGGCCAGCTCTTTGACCTGCTCCTCACTGACATACTCATCTGAGAAAATGTACTCATTTTCTTTAAGTGGCTTGCTAACAATTTGGTTTTCTAAATTTCTTAAAATACTGACGACTTTCCCTTGTACCAAAAGCTCACGAGTATAAATTGGTTTTAGTTTTGGATTTGCGGGCTGTAGACGGAAGCCGTTTTTTTCTTTGTAAATCTTTTTTAGGGTTGCCTCATTCCCGTTGATAAGCGCAACAATAATTTCTCCATTTTCCGCTAAGTCTTGTTTTCTGATAACAACAATGTCGTTATCAAAAATTCCTTCGTCTATCATGCTGTCGCCTTTAACTTTGAGAGCGTAATGCTCGCCGGAGCGCGAAAGCATGGAATTAGGAACTGTAATTGTGTCGTTTTGCTCAATAGCTTCAATTGGCTGTCCGGCCGCAATTAGGCCGAGCAATGGAATCTCACTGGTTTGTTCTGCTGCCTCGCCAATCTGAATTGATCTTGGAATAGAATCTTGCCGAGTTATCAAACCCTTTTCCTGAAGTTGGGTAAGATGATAGTGAACAGTGGAGAGGGAGGAGAAGCCAAACTTACCCGCTATTTCATCAAGAGACGGGCTATACCCTTTTTTTTGGGTGTATTTTTTAACAAAGTCTAGGACTTGGGTTTGGCGTTTGGTAAGCATATTGACTTCTTAAAATGGCTCGTATACTATAAGTGTATCGAAACAAATTTGAAGTGTCAATTAGTAATTTATCCCCAGTTATATGGCCTTAAGCGAATCACAATTACAAACATGGAGTAACGCGCCGGCAAGCGCAAAAATTCAATTCACCCATGAGCAAGTTCGCAAAGCATTGGAGCAGAGCGATGCCCTCCGAGGGCGAACCTACGAGGTTTATTTACAGGGTTCTTATGCGAACAGTACGAATGTTCGTATAGATAGCGACGTGGACGTGGTAGTACAACTCAGCTCTACTTTCAATCATGATCTTTCAAGATTAACTCTTGAGCAAAAGCAACTTTTTCACCAGACCTTCCCAAATGCAACATACCATTGGGCCGATTTTCGTCGTGATGTGATAGCCGCATTGAATAGTTATTTTGGATCAGCTTCAGTGAAGCCGGGAAATAAGAGTATTAAACTTGTGGGAAATGAATCTCGTGTCAGTGCCGATGTCGTACCTTGTCTGCAACACCGACAATATGAAAGTTTTGCTACATGGAATCACGACGACTTTGTGGAGGGGATGAAGTTTTGGACATCTCTCGAAACTCCGAGCAGAGAAATAACTAATTTCCCAAAAGTACATATTGAAAATGGCGAAGATAAAAACGCTGATCATCGGACAGATACCATGTACAAAGGGTTGGTGCGTGTTGTAAAGAACCTCAAGCGACAACTTGTTGAGCGGCACAACTTTGACCCCAAAATTGCGCCGTCTTATTTTATTGAATGTATGGTCTACAACGTTCCAGACAACCATTTCCAAAGTGATTTCAAAAGTTCTTTAGAATACGCTCACGATTTCATTTTAAGGCGGTGTAATCCGGCCACGCTCCTTACTGCTAGTCATCAACACTTGTTGTTTGGCTCCGAACCATGGCAATGGAACCAGCAAGATGCGGCGACATTCTTCCAGGCGGCAGAAAATTTCTATAACTCAAACTGATTATGGGAGTTAATCTTTCTAAAACTTCAAATGTTATATTTTTTGCGGGATTTCTGCCGCTCGTAAGTTTTTTCCTCGCAAAAGGATTTTATGCACTATTCCCAAGTTTACCTTTTTGGGTAGAAACGCTGTCGCCGCTTCTTGCTTACGGTATTCTATACGCAATTTTTGAGAAATATGCTTGGCATTGGAAAATCTTTAGGATTTTTGGCGTGGTGAGCGTTCCCGATTTACGCGGACGCTGGAAAGGCAAACAACGCTCCTCCTACAAAGAGAACGGGAGCAATGTAGAAGTCTCTTCTTGTTTAGAAATTTCGCAAACCTTCTCAAAAATCTTTGTACGTGCTTGCTATGAGCGATCACAATCGGAGAGTGTGGTCGCGAATTTTACCGAGTTGAATGATGAAACTTACTTATTCTATACCTACGACAATGAGCCAAATTCGCTAAAATCTGGTACAATGCAAGCGCACAAAGGTACTGTCAAACTCAAGTATATTCCAGGGGAAAATAAGCTCATCGGGATTTATTTCAACAGTATTGGGAATAGCGGCGAAGTGGATTTTGAGTTTGAACAGTACGATTTGATAAGTAGGTTTGCGAAATAATGCCGCCGCCGAAAAATCCGTCCGTCCGAGCGAGGGCATGGCGGAAGGGGGGTGTGGGGGGAATTCCGCCATGCCCGAGCGAAATCAAACAGAGGCCAGCCCCGCCGCCCTGCTCGTTGAGAGCAGAACACCACAAAAAAGTTTTCTTTTCCTTTTAGAAGAAAAAATCCGGCGCGCGCAAATCAGAAAAAGCGAAGAAAACTTTTTTGTGGGGTGGCGAGCGGTAGCGAGCGGCGGCAGGGCGGCTTCCTTAGTTCCGTTCAAAGAAAGTTCGCGCGAAGTGTATAATTACAGCACCAAATGTAACTTGTTCGGAATTGACTGCTCCGCGCGGCGAGTACGCCGCGCTCCGCAGGGCAAAATCCGCTTTTGTTTTCGCCGTAAAATCCCAGAGTTCACCCCAATAACAATATGAAAGAGCTCAAACCAAAACTAAATGCGTTCTCTACGCTCGCAAGAGCACCGAGGAAGACGACCAGCAAATCATGTCCATTGAGGCACAACTTTTTGAATTACGCGAATATGCGAGCAGAGAACGCATTGAAATCGTAAAAGTATTTACGGAAGCGAAAAGCGCAAAGAAGCCCGGGCGAGACGAATTTGCCAAAATGATTGAGTATATTGAAAGTTCAGATGAGAGTTTAGGCATTTTGGCATGGCACCCCGACCGTCTCGCTCGGAATTCTGTTGATGGCGGTAAAATCATATATCTAGTGGACATCAACAAAATTGCTTCCTTGCGCTTTCCGCAGTTTTGGTTTGAACCAACTCCGCAAGGGAAATTCATGTTACAAGTGGCGTTCGGACAATCTAAATATTTTTCTGACAACTTGGTGGAAAACGTGAAGCGTGGAATCCGCCAAAAAATCCGCCGTGGCGAATGGTTAACGCTCGCTCCATTTGGATATGTGAATAATTTGAAAACGAAAAACATTGAACCTGACAAAGTGAAGTCCCGCGTTATCAAGCGAGCGTTTGAGGAATACGCCACGGGAACATATACCTTGAAATCTCTAGCGGATTTTTTGGCGGATCACGGCGTTGTTCAGAAAAAAGGAACGCCACTTGCCAAAGTTTCCGTTGTGAAAATGCTGACCAACAGAGCATATCTCGGATTTATCAAACATCGCGGTGAATGGCACAACGGAAACTTTGAGCCAATTCTTTCTCCGACACTGTTTGAAGCCGTCCAAAAGGTGCTTACTTCGCGCAAGAAGCCGAGAAAGTCCAAGATTGCGCTACCGTTCGCGTTCACTGGGTTTGCAAAGTGCGGCGAGTGCGGCTGTGCGATTACGGCTCAATATGCCACCAACCGCTTTGGCACACGCTACACTTACTATCGCTGTACCAAGAAAAATGGTAAGTGCGCACAGCCGTATACGCAAGAAAAGGTACTCGCCGCACAATTGCAAACACTGCTTCAATCAGTGTCGCTTCCTTTTTCTGAAATTGAAGAAATGGACAAGCAGATTACCGCTTGGGAAAAAGAATCAATTTCTGAAAAAGGAAGTGTTGCCCAAAATTTGAAAGAGAAGATTCGAGCAAACGCAGAAAAACTGGATAAACTCGTTTCAGTTTTTCTTGACGGCGATATTGAGCGAGAAATGTACTTACAGCGCAAAGACCTGCTCATGCGTGAAAAAGCCGGTTTGCTCGAATCAGAAACAAATTTTGGGCAACAGAGAAAGAATTGGGTCGAACCCTTGCGGAGTTTCGTTTTGTCCTTGAAACAAGCGTCCGATTTAGAAAAAACTTCCAATCATTTAGAATGGAAGAAGTTTTTTCAGAAAATCGGCTCTAACCCTGAAATCAAGGACAAAACGATTTCCATACGCTGGGGGGAATTATGGGATTTCACGGCTTCCGCCGTAGGCGGAAAGGGTTTTGGCGAAAATCAAAGCGCGATTTTGGCTTCTGCAAAATCGCTCCATATTCTTAATTCCGAACAAGTTACTACTGGTGCCGGGGAGAGGACTCGAACCTCCACGCCTTGCGGTACGTGGTCCTAAACCACGCGTGTCTACCAATTTCACCACCCCGGCATGTGTAGGAAAAAGTACCATGTCGGACGAAAAAGTCAACTTATACGCATATCGCGCTCTGCTATGAGAGCAAGTTTTTGTGCTTGAAAAAAATCTTTGCTATACTGCCTAGGTTGTCATTTATTTTATAACCGGGCAGGGTATGTATCATATTTTCATGAGCGCGCGTGCGCTTTCTTTAAGTATTGTTTTATTTTTCTTTTTGTATGCGGTTGGTGCGCCTCATGTCTTGCGCGCGGAAAGCTCTCTCGTGGTTTTCACCGAGATTGGCGCGTACGAGCCGACCGATCACGAATGGGTGGAAATTTTCAACCGTTCGGGTGCGACGATAAATCTTGAGGGATGGAAATTTGGGGAAGGATTTACCGACAGCGACCCCGACGGCACAAAACACGGTCTTGCCGTGTACCAAGGAAGTTTTTTACTGGAACCCGGTACGTATGCCATCATTGCACAAAAGGCAGATTCGTTTCTTGCCGACTATCCCGATATAGTCGTAACAATTTTTGACAGCTCGTGGGGAACGCTTAAAGAAAGCGGTGAACGCATACAATTGCTGGACAACGCTAGTGGCATACAAGAAGATTTTACCTACATTGCCTCGCCAGACACGTCGCTTGAGCGCTTGGATCCTCTACTTGATGACTATACCGCTACTAACTGGCAGCCTCATCCGACAGGTAATACCGCGGGTTTTCGGTATACCGCACCAAGTACCGATGACGCCACCTCAACTGATGACACCGATGCTACGAGTCAAAGCGATGCTCTCGACAACACCAATAGCGATACAAACGCTCCTGATACTACAGCGCAACATACAGACTCTAGCAACGGGTCGGGTGGTGGTGTCGTACCTATTTCCTTTGGCGATGTGCTGATGAATGAATTTGTCGCTGATCCGACAGATGACGACACCGAGTGGGTGGAATTGTATAATACCACCGCACACGCCGTTACGCTGGATGGGTGGACACTGGAAGATGGCGCGGAAACCGAAACCACGCTTTCCGGATCCATTACGACGCGTGGATTTTTTATCATTGAAAAACCGAAAGGGAAGCTCAACAACACTGGCGATATACTCTTTCTCTACGCACAACAACATGAACTTGTTGATCGCGTTACGTATGGCAGTTGGGATGACGGAAACACGCAAGATAACGCACCAAAGGCAGGGGACCCTTTAAGTGTCGCGCGAAAAATTGACGGGCTTAATTCGTTTAATAACGGATCAGATTTTGCGGTAACAACGACGCCAACCAAAGGCGCGGGAAATGTTATTACCGCCGAAAACACATTGGAACATACTTCGGGATCAAGCGCATATTCCGCATCTGCTCCGCATCCGCAAAACATTATTTTGAATGAATTGTACCCCAATCCGCCGGGAACCGATGATGCCGAATTTATTGAACTCCTTAATGTCGGCTCCGTATCGGTTGACGTTTCGGGGTGGCTTGTCGGTGACTCAACCGCCAAGCGTTATACTATTGCGCAGGAAGATTTTGGAACAATCGTGCTAACACCCATGGATTTTCTCCTGCTCCCCAGAGAAATCACCGGCATCGCGCTCAATAATACCGGCGGGGAAACCGTCAAACTTTTCTATGCTGACGAAACGCTTGCGGATAGCACAACGTATACGGAAAAATCGGAAGAAGGGATGAGCTATGCGCGAGACATATATGGCAAATGGCAGTGGACGCTCACCCCAACCAAAGGAAAAACAAATGTGCTGGCATTGCCAAATCAGCCTCCCGTGCCCTTTTTTGAAGTTACCTACCAGGGAAATGCGGTTAATACAGCCTACGAACCAAGCGAGATATTGGCATTTGATGCATCGGATACTACCGATCCGGACAATAATCCGCTCACCTATGTATGGGATTTTGGCGATAGTGGCAACGCATCAACTATTGCGCCTTTGCATATTTTTTCCGAAGCGGGATCATATCGGGTACAACTCACCGTTTCAGACGGTGTCGCTACAACCGCAACTAGCAGTGTGTTGGTGATTGGCGCCGGAGAGGCAGCACCCACGTATGCGCGTGTAACAACGGCCACGCTTACCGAAAACGCTTTCACTATCTTCATTAACGAGCTCTACCCAAACCCGGATGGCGATGATGCAGAGGGAGAATTTATTGAGCTGGCAAATGCGAGAACGGTAACGATTGATCTTGCCAACTGGTCATTGGATGACGACGAAGGCGGATCACACCCGTATACCTTTCCGGAACATACCTTTATCTCTCCACAAAGTTTTTTGGCCTTTCCCGCGCGTAGTACGCACCTCACGCTCAACAATACGCATGATGCCGCGCGTCTTTTTGCGCCCGATGGCACGCTTGTCGATAGCATGTACTACGACAAGGTTGTGGAAGGAGCGAGCTACGGCAAGTTTGGTGGAGAGTGGCAGTGGACCGCACAACCTACACCCGGTGAAATAAATGTTTTGTTAGCCGCTTCCACAGGATCGGCAAAAGGATTGAAAAAAATACCGCTTGCCACAACGCTTGCCGAAGTGCGCTCATTTGATGTGGGTACCTATCTTACGGCAACCGGCACCGTTGCAGTCGCCCCGGGTGTATTTGGCAAAACAACAATCTACATAACCGGATCACCAGGCATACAAGTGTATTTGGGCAACGGCGACTGGCCTGATATTACGGTGGGTGATATAGTAGGTATTATCGGCACACTCGGCACTATTCAGGAAGAATATCGCTTGAAACTCGCCTCAAAAGACGCCATTGAGAAAATTGCTGGCGGGGCGGCACCACAACCGATTACACTTACCGCAGCGGATATCACAAAAGAGTACGAAGGATCCCTCGTAAAAATTACGGGGGAGATTTCACAAAAACGCGGCAACTCTTTTTACCTGGACGATGGTACGGAAGAAGTACGCATCTACATCAAAGATTCTACCGACATTTCCGCATCGTCCTATACCGTTGGAGATCGCATTGCAGTTTCCGGTATCGTCAGTCATACCAATTCCGGATTTCGTCTGCTGCCACGCGGCGCGGAAGACATTACGCCGGTTATCAACGGAATGGTTGCCGGAGCAAGTGAACTAGGTACGGACACTTCCGTTACGCTACCACCACTAGCGTTCTCAATGTGGGATAAACTCAAAAAATACGCGGGAGCTGCGCTGATTGTTATCGGGTTTTTCGGTATACTCTTTGCACTGTTCGCGGCGCCAAAAGATAAGGTCTAAATCATATTCCCTTCCCCTTCGCTCACCTACGCAAGCTTTCGTTGGATGTCTCATTACGAATTGAGAGTCCAAAAAGAGGTAAAAAAAGAGCTCGGCGCGAAGCGACGAGCGAAAGAAAGGTGTGGGGTTGGACCTGTGAACCCGTCGGTCAGCAGACCCAACCCCACTATAAGCGCGGGGGGTGTTTGGGGAGGGACAAACGCTGCCCCAACGCTTATAAATTGCGAGGAGAGTGTTCTCGTCAACAGGGGGAGGAGGGACCTGTTGCGAAATTGCACTTTCCTCGCCAAGCGAGCGAAGGAAGAATGTATCAAAGAGCTTGGATACTCTAGCACGTGCACAAAAGCATGTCAAGACCTCTGGCACAACCGACACACTTTTGCTAGACTGGTTTGTATGCGCAACACAACTATCCAACTTGCCATGATGATGGCTCCGCCGAACGGGGGTTGTGGTTCTTACGCATAATGTACAAACAGTAATTCACCCACACCCCTCGTAGAGGGATTTTTCATTATTTCGTGTATGCAACAACTATGCTGCTAACCATTATCAATGACTGCCGCGATATGAACGCCGCGGGACGGCAAGCAACGCGCGCCGCAGCACTGCTCAAGGGAACGGTACACTTTATCGGCGTTGCGAATGATTTGGAGGCAAGCGGCAATCTTGTTGACATGCTTGATGCGTTCGGCGATACGCAAGGCGCCGTGCTGGTCAATGTCGCGCCAAGAAATGGCAAAGCGAAGCTGTGGCATAACGGCACGCCGTTCGGCTATTTTTACTACAAAAAAATTCTTGTTGTGGCAAGTGTTGATGGGCTTACCCTTTCACTGGTTAAAAAGCTTGGGCTTGCTGATGAACTCAAGGTGCTGGATATAGCGTCATGCCTGCATTTTTTGGAGAAGCGTGAACAGCTCACCGAAAACCTCGCATCACGTATACACGAAAGTCAGTTCAGAAGCTATGATTTTCTTCCCCGAGCGGCTGATTGGATTTTGCGCGGGCGTGAGATGCCCTATAGCGTGCTTTCCCTACAAGCTATCGCGGACGCTCGTCCTTGTGTGTGGTGGGTGGATAATTTCGGCAACTGCAAAACAACGCTGTTGGAGGAAGAAGTGCTCAAACGCAAAGATGCGCGTGGCGCCATACCGACAGCGTTCGGCGCGCTGCCTTACTACCCGCGCCTCAAAGATGTACCGGATGATACGGTAGCGTTGGTTACCGGAAGTTCGGGATTAGAGAATAAGCAATTTGTTGAAATTGTGGCACAGGGTGCAAGCGCCGCACAGGTATTAGGCATTTCTTCGGGAGATGTGATGTGGTAATGCGTTCCTATTTCTTTTTACCCCAAAAATCCATACGATTTAGTCGCCGAGCGAAGCGCCGTGCCCTTCCATAGCTTTATGCGAAGGAGCGAGGCGAACCAAAACCGCTTGCAAATTCCTTACTGGTACCGGGGGCGGGAATCGAACCCGCATGAGTTGCCCCAACGGATTTTAAGTCCGTCGCGTCTACCAATTCCGCCACCCCGGCATACTAGCTGCACTCCTACGCTATCACGAGAATTTTCCAAGGTCAACTGCACTTGAAACTTTTTTCTCCTCTGCTATACTGGCTAGGCGCGCGGGAATAGCTCAGTTGGCTAGAGCGCTTCCTTGCCAAGGAAGAGGTCGCGGGTTCGAATCCCGTTTCCCGCTCCAAGAAATAACGAGCCGCCCAAAAGGCGGTTTTGTAATTGTTTCGGCGGAAAATATGGTCAGGATAAGGTTGTATGCCCACACCTCATACTTACCATTCCTAAGCGGTTGGTCACCCAATGCGCGGAAAGCTACGCGCCGGATCGGTAAGCATCGGCATTGATTGAAAAAAACATACGGTAATCACACAACAGTCGTAAACCTGCCCATACATACACTTCGCTTACTGTTTGCACCATTCGGCATTGTTCTCTTTCACGCACCGTAGTTGCTTTGGCGCCATATTTCCCGTACAATACATCTATATGGAGGAACGCGTACTGAACCCGAAACTCACCGAAGAAGAGGCGGCACTTGACCAAACACTCCGTCCGCAGCGATTGGCAGAGTACATAGGTCAGAACAAGATCAAAGAAAATTTGTCCATATTTATTGATGCCGCAAAAAAACGCAAAGAAGCGCTGGATCACGTGCTGCTCTACGGCGGTCCGGGTTTGGGCAAGACAACCCTCGCACACATTATCGCGCGCGAAATGGGTGTCGGCATCAAAGCGACCTCCGGCCCCGCAATAGAGCGCGCGGGAGATTTGGCGGCTATTCTCACCAATCTCCAGGAAGGCGATGTGCTGTTTATTGACGAAATCCATCGCCTCAACAAGATTATTGAGGAAGTGCTCTATCCGGCTATGGAAGATTACGCGCTGGACATCGTCATCGGTAAAGGACCCTCCGCAAGAACACTGCGCTTGGACTTACCGCGCTTTACTCTCATCGGCGCCACTACCAAAATGAGCCTGCTCTCAAGCCCTTTGCGCGACCGGTTCGGCAATATTCTGCGGCTGAATTTTTATGACCAGGATGATATTAAAAAAATAGTTGAGCGATCGGCGCGCATTCTGGATATGTCGGTTGACGCGGAATCAGCGGTTGAAGTTGCCAAGAGATCCCGCCGCACGCCGCGTGTTGCCAATCGACTCTTAAAGCGCGTGCGTGATTTTTCGCAAGTGCGCGGCGATGGTACGCTGACACTTGATATTACCCGTAAAGCCCTCCACTTGCTTGAGGTGGATGAATTCGGGTTGGATGAAATTGACCGGCGTATTTTGGAAGCGATTATTCAAAAATTCCAAGGAGGACCCGTTGGCCTCTCCACACTCGCTGCCGCAACCGCAGAAGAAATTGCCACAATTGAAGATATTTATGAGCCGTTTCTGATGCAAATCGGTTTTTTGCACCGTACCCCAAGAGGCCGCGTTGCTACCGAGCTCGCTTATGAGCATTTGGGTTTCTCCGTTCCGGATTCCCTCCAAAACAAACTCTTGTAGAGCGATATGTTCTTCGTACCAAAAATTTCTTACTTCATACACCCTCTTCCATGACCATCGCCGTCTTTCTCCTTATCTATCTTGGAGCGCTTCTCGTATTTGTCGTATACAGCGGTTTTGTGTACTACCACTTGTTTCGTTTTGGTTTTAAAAGCCGCGTAGTCTATGCCGTCAACGCCTTGTATGCCCTGGTTGCCTGCGCTCTCATCGCGGTATCGCTTGCTTACATACTGCAGATTGATTGGACTGTGCCGATATTCCCCTCTATCTCCCTTACACTTCCTTAAACCCTGCCCGGTTGTAAAGTAGTATGTTTACCACACACCACTATCCGCATCAACGACCTGATGAACGCATTGTCTTCTACCTGCGGCGGTATTGGTTCGTATTTTTTAAAACGATGCTTTTTTACGCCGTACTCCTTATTTTTCCGTACCTATTTTTTCTCCTCTCTGAAACACTCTTCCCAAATCTTCTTTCAAGCTCTGTAGGATTTCCGGCCATCGTCATTGGCGCGAGTATCTACTACCTATTTATCTGGCTGTTCTTTTTCCACGCATTTGCCGATTACTACTTGGATATGTGGATCGTTACCAATCACCGCATCATCAATATTGAGCAGGAAGGTTTGTTTGCGCGCGTTATCTCCGAACAGGATCTCCAGAGAATCCAAGATATTACCTCCGATATCCACGGTTTTTTCCCAACATTATTTGGCTACGGTAATGTACACATTCAAACGGCGGGTGAGCAGCAGCGTTTTACCTTTGAGCAGGTGTCGCATGCCGCGGAAGTTGCGCGCAATATTCAAACCCAAGTTCGGCTTTGCCAGGCGCACGGACATACTCTTGCCGGAGCCAATCAGCAGGCGCCGATTGAGCGCAAAGCCGTGAAAACAGGTGAGTTTGTTTTATGAAAGTTTCCCTTTTCAAGTACCACCTTCCTAAAAATCGTATTGCCCAGACACCCGCTTCCCCGCGCGACCACGCGCGGCTTTTCGTATTGGACAAAAAAGCGGGACGCTGCGCGCACAAGCATATCTATGATTTACCCAACCTCTTACGTTCGGGCGATATACTCGTACTCAATAATTCAAAAGTCATTCCGGCACGGCTGTATGCGCGGAAAGTCTTGGAAGTTGGCGGAGGTGGTCGGGTTGAGCTCTTTCTCCTTAAACACGCCGGCGGGCGCATTTGGCACGTGTTGCTCAAAGGGCAAAATCTGCGTCCGCAAACCAGGCTCACGCTGCTTCCAACCAAAACGATTTTTTGTACGATCCTTCGGCGCGAACAAGACGGTGCTACTCTAGTAGAATTTTCAGATTCACGTGCAGCTGTTCACGCATTTTATGCAGCGCACGGCGAAACGCCTTTGCCACCCTATATTAAGGCTTCGGGAAAATCCGCGCGGGTAAAATCGCATTATCAAACTATTTTCGCCAAAACTTCGGGATCCGTCGCGGCACCTACCGCAGGACTTCATTTCACCAAAAATCTTTTGCGTGCCATTGCAACAAAAGGTGTGCAGATAGAATACGTAACACTCCATGTGGGACTCGGCACGTTTGAACCGATACGCACGGCGTATATTGAAGACCACGCTATGCATGCGGAATACGCGGAAATTGACCGTGAAACACTCAAACGTCTTTTGCGCGCCAAGACTGAAAGGCGGCGCATGGTGGCGGTCGGCACCACCTCCGCGCGTATCCTTGAAGGTTTGGTTGCGCCATACCTTTCCACGCCCTATCCAAAAAAAGATAAAATTTCGGCAGAGCTTACTACCTATATCTACCCTCCTTATGCGTTCAAAATGGTAGACGCACTGCTTACCAATTTTCATCTCCCACAATCATCTCTCTTAGTGCTCGTAGCTGCTTTTACGGGACGCTCGGCTATTTTGCGCGCGTACCAAAAAGCGATACGCGCTGGATATCGCTTTTATTCATTCGGTGATGCCATGTTCATTCATTGAAAGCGCCGGGCAGTTGTTGCTGAAAACGGTATACCAAAAACTCTTTTTCACCCGCGCGATTGACAATCTCTTCCGGCACACTGCCCTGTTGCATGAGATGTGTTTGCACTATGCTACCAAGTTCCGTTTGTCGCGCTTTTACAACCAGCGGCATGCGGGTGTTGGCGGGTATAATAAATATAATCTCCATACCGCCCAGTTGACTAAGCGTTTCGCGTGTCAGTCCCGCTATCACCTCTTTGTACAGGGTCGCGCTGATCATCGGCCATCCTTCGTAGAGCGATCTGCGGTCAAACGTCCATAACCGCGGAAGGTCCATAATGTTGTCGTCATATACCACCACTACCCGCGCGGGTTTCGCCGTGCCTGTTTTTTTCCGGTCAATATTTTGCTGATGCAATTCTTCCAAAAACGGGTAGGTATAGGGAAGAGTAAGGGCGGGATATTGCCCCGCTAGCGCGCGGTTGAGGTAGGTCTCTACCGCATTAAATCCCCAGTCGTGTACATCCCAATGTATTGCGGAATAGGTAAAGGGTGTCATGCCGAGCGGTTGCGACAAAAGAAAGGTATTACGTGCATAACATATTTCCAAAAATACCAAGAGGCCAAGCAATGCATAGATCGTCTGTTGGCGTGTTTGCGATTGCGTATGCAGTATTATACTAACACCCCAAGCAACAAGCAGCGCAACAAAAGGCATGACGAGTGTTAAAAACCGCACAGCAGATCCTATAACCGCATACATCGTGATTGCGCCAGCAAGTAGCAGCAGTAACAACACAACCCGCCGGTCACCATGCTTTCCTTTTTTGATAAGCTGATACCCGCTCATTCCCAGCGCAGCCATCAACAGAACATTGCTTAGGGGAGAGCGATAGTGCGCAAAATTGGTAAAAATTCCCGTAAGTCTCTGCGCAAGACTTCCCAATTCTTTTCCCGGCGCCACCTGCCAATACGGTACCCCTTGACCAAACAGGTGGAAGAGCTGAAAATCAAAATGCCCAAGCGTTTTATAGAGAAAGTAGTTGTAGATGCAAACAGGAATTGCAACAATACAGAACACTGCGACACTGGCGTAGAAATACCGACTCCGCAACATAGTTCTTTCATAGAGTGCGGCATAGATGAGCAACGGCGGCACAATAAACAGCGCCGTATACTTTGAAAGAACGCCCGCGCCCAATGCCAGTCCAACACCGAACAACCACTTTTGCCCCTCAAATCCTTTTACAAAGAAAAGCACGGCAAGTAAGGAGAAAAAGATAACCTGTGACTCTTGCATCCCCACGCGCCCAACATACACCATGAGCACATCTGTTGCCATGAATGCCGCCGCAATCAAACCAGTCTTTTTTGAAAAAAGGCGGGTGCCGATTGCATAGACCAGCCAAACGCTCGCGAGTGCGAAAAGTGCGGAGGAAAGGCGCAGCGTCCAAAGACTTACGCCAAACAGCACAAAAAATACGTGCTGCACGGCAAACACCAGAGGCGGGTGATCATGAAAAGAAAGTTTGGTCCACCAGGGAGCCGCACCAGGCAAAAGTTGTAAGGTACTTGGCTGCTGCAGCGCAAAATCAAAATCAAGATAGCTAATGGAGCGAAACCCGTACAACACTTCATCGGACAACGCATTGCCATTTCCTAGCGCGGTTAGTCGCAGCAATGCCGCAACCGCGAGTATGCCGAAAAACACGAACATGAGTTTTTTCTCGGACTGCATAGAGAGAGCATACCACACGTGCGCGAGCAAAAAAACTCCCCGCGATTTTGGGGAGTATTGCATGACCTGAACTTACCGGTAGAGAGGCAGTATGGCCGTGCCGGTATAGAAGTAGCGTAAAATGGTTTTCCAATCCTTACCCTCATCCTGTGCCATGGCAACAGCGGCTTGCGCGGACATGCCTACGCCATGCCCCAATAGCGGTTTACCGAGATCTTCCGGAACCGCGACGGACACAAGCCATGGTTTTGCAGAACCTCCCCAAACTTCAGTCCAACCGCGCGTTCTGCCGTCGCTTTGCGTATAGTAGGGCGTCACGACCAGGTGCGTGTCATACGCTACCACCTGCCCACGTGTCACTGCAACCGCTGTTGCAACATTAGGAAGGCGCGTCTCCGCTCCGTAGCCGCGATACACCTGGTCGTAGGTTGCGTCAACGGTAAAATGCTCATCGGCGTGTTTTGAAGGATTGAGATAGTGCCACAGCACATAGGTACGCGCGGCGGTCAACAATGCTTTCTGATATTCCATCGGTCCGCTGTTGGATGTTTCCACCAGACCCTTGAGATAACTATCCAAAGGCAGTTCATTGATCATCCATGTTTTTCCGGTCATTGCCGCATGGTGAAATTCCAATACACCCCTAAACTGATTGTCGTTGAGCTTCGTGTTCCATGCAGGACGCTGTTCCAATGTCGTAATGGTAAAAATACCTTGCGCATCCGTTGACTCAAAACGCACGGGCTCCGCAATGGTTTTTGTTTGGCCCGGTGTATGGATGGTGTAGTGGTTTGCGCCGGGAATAAACCATACGGATGATTCTTGATTTGCCAAAATGGTGAAAAGTGTCTCGCCACTCTGCGCTCCCATAATACGGTAGGTCTTGGTGTTGGTCAGCGCAACCGGCTTAGCGGTCGCATAGAGTCCCACGCGTATATTTGGCTCCTGCTGATTCGTACAATCTTCGATGGTTGCCGCTTGCGGTGCAAGCTTCGGCTCACACAGCATGGCTACATTCTGCACGGTTGATTGCGGCGTAGGTATGACGGGTTGAGTCAATTGCTGTTCCGTTATTTTTTGTTTCACGACAACTGCTGGTTGCATAGCCTCTACAACCAACACAAACGACCCGCCCGACACCCATGCCGTATCTTCTGCCGCAAGCTGAAAAGTATCGCGATATATTCCTACTGCCACAGGAATGCTTACGGTAAATGTAATGAACCCTATTTGCCCGGGTGCAACATATGCAGGAGTTACGCGCGTCGCATGCTCCCCGTTGAGCCAGCTCGTATGAGCAAAAATACTCTTGTCGGTTACATAATCGCGATTATAGAGAGAGATATACGCGCCCCCTTCACTACGCCAAGCCCTGGTACCGATATTTTTAAAGCCAAGTTGCACGGTTGCCGTACTTCCTACCTCGGCACGCATAGCGCCGCGTGGCTGTAACAGCAACGTTGCGGCATAAGGTGCGCTTTCCGCCGCATATACGGAAGTTGCAAAAAATCTTTGGTGGACGCTATCGGCGGATTTTCTGATAGCAGTGTCTGCCCCCTGCATCCGCATATCAATAGTATGCAGAGCGCTTGATATGCCCGCAACAATAAAAAAAGCAACGATCAGCGCGCGCCACAACCCCCGCGGGTTTTCACGATCGCTCATCATTGCTTTCTTGAAAGTTCTTGCGCATGACCTGGCGTGCCTGTAATCCAATGGTCGTGCTTTTATAGGGTATAAAGCAGACATTTTGATCTTCTTTTATTTTTGTTTTTTAAGCAAATTTTTGACTTATTACTCATAGTATAGCACCTATACACTCAAGAATCAAGTTTTTGTAACGTACCTGTTGCCAAATGAACGTGGTTGTGTTAGGGTAGCATGCACTATCTACTGCATGAAAATTGAAAGGAGGAGAAATTTTTTGTGCAAGCTGCGGTTATGCACTTTGAAAATTTGCACCATCGACCAAGGGAGCGCGTCATGACAAAAATTATTATTGAACCGGCGTTGAGTTTCGATGACGTAACACTGATACCCGGGGCATCTGACTTTATTCCCGGGGAAGCTGATGTTTCAACAACCATTGCCGGCTTTCGCATGTCCATACCAATATTTTCTGCAGCCATGGATACGGTGACGGAAGCGCGTTTGAGCAAGGCACTCGCCGCAGAAGGGGGTATGGGAGTTATTCATAAAAACCTCTCCCCTTCTGATCAAGCGGCACATGTACGCAACGTAAAATCGGCGCAAGCGGGATTCGTTACGCATCCGAGAACAATTGCTCCCGGCGCAACGCTGGCGGAGGTTCGAGCTGAATTTGCAAAATGGCGCATTTCCGGTCTGGTGGTCATAAAGCCAGGTGAGCGTTGCCCTTTGGGCATCATTACCAGAAGCGACGTTGAATTTGAGTTACTTCAAGAAAATGACGAGCGTAAGGTTAACGCGCTTCCCGTCCATAAGGTGATGACGCCGCGTGAACGACTGATTACCGTGCAAAAAAAAGATGTATTGCGCAGTGAAACGGTATGCACCAAAACCGTGCTGCCGCTCTTTCGGAAACACCGCATTGAGAAACTTGTGGTAATAGATTCAGACAGCAATTTTGCCGGCCTCGTAACCATGCGGGATATCAAGAAATCCCATCAATACCCGCATGCGTGCGTTGATGCTAAAAATCGCCTGCGGGTGGCGGCGGCGGTTGGAGTTGGAGAAGATGCGCTACTACGCGCCGAGCTGCTCGTTGCAGCGGGTGTTGACCTGCTTGTGGTGGATACCGCGCACGGCCATCATCGTAATGTCGGCAAAACCATTAAGGAGTTGAAACGTCTCTATGCCACGATTCCCATCGTAGCTGGAAATGTGGCAACTGCTGATGGCGCGCAAGCGCTCATAGATGCCGGCGCGGATTGCATAAAAGTCGGCATGGGACCCGGGTCAATTTGTACCACGCGTGTTGTATCCGGTGCGGGAATTCCGCAAATTACCGCGATAACGGAGTCCGCTGCAATTGCCCATGAATATGGGATTACGGTCATCGCTGACGGTGGTATCAAGCAGTCAGGAGATATTCCTAAAGCGCTTGCCGCAGGAGCTGATGCGGTTATGATCGGCGGTTTATTTGCCGGAACCAAGGAATCTCCCGGAGAAGAATATCTCTTTGCGGGAAAGCGATATAAATCTTATCGCGGCATGGGATCGCTTGGTGCCATGCAGCAAGGAAGTGCGGATAGATATGGGCAAAATCCCTATCAGGAATTGCGCAAACTCGTTCCCGAAGGGATTGAAGGGCAGGTGCCGTATAAGGGCCCTTTGCGTGACACACTCATTCAGCTGATTGGAGGACTACGCAGCGGCATGGGCTATACCGGCTGCCAAACCATTCAGGAACTGCATGAGCGCGCGAAGCTTCGCGCGGTAACCGCGGCCGGACTTCGCGAGAGTCACGTGCATGATATTACTATCACCAAGGAGGCACCAAACTATATTATGTAATACGCCCTTTTCAGCATCAAAGCCGCCCGTGGTATGGACGGCTTTTTTTTGCGTCAGTATTCTCGCAACCCTACATTTTTTTCGTCTGCTCTTTAAGCCACGCAATAACCTTACGGTTGCCAAGCAGGTTGTGCATATAGCGCCGATAGGCAACGCTTTCTATTTTTTCCAAAGACTCCTGATCATGCGCGTGCTGCGCTTTTATACGATCTAATTCTTTTGCCACTTCGTCGTCCGTCACCTGCAGTTGCTGATCGGCAAATATTTGTCGTAATACCAAAGAAGTTTTTACTCGATTCTCGGCTTGGGGCAGCATATCTTTTTCCAGCTCTTCAGCGGTTTTTTTTATTTGCAAAAGATAGTCGGAAAATTTCGCGCCCTGCTGCGCGATACTTTCCTCAAGTTCATGCAACATTTTATGCACTTCATTGTGCACAAGCGTTTCGGGTATGTCTCCAAACTCGCTTGCACCTACCAACGCGTCCAAAAGCGCAAGCTCCGCACGTTCTTCCTCACGCATGTCTTTTTCCGCGCGCAAATTCTCGGTAAGTTTTTTCTTGAGATCGTCAATATCTTTAGATCCTACCGTTACTGCGAAATCATTAGTAAGTTCGGGTTGGGTAATCTCCTGCACTGCATTGACCCGTACCTTGAAATCAACCGCTTTTCCCGCAATGTGTTTATCCTTATAACGCTCCGGAAAGATGATCGTAAAAGATTTTTCCTCATCTTTGGCAAGACCCTCCAATTGCTCACTCAATCCCGGGATGTACAATTCCTCGCCCAATACAACGCTCACATTTTTTCCCTGCCCACCATCAAGTGGCACCTTATCCAAAAACATTTCCATATCCAAAATCACGCGGTCGCCTTTCTGCGCAACGCCGACTTTTACGGCGGTTTGCGCGCGCATTTTTTGCAAATCTTTCAGCATCGCATCCACTTCTTTGTCTGCAACCGTAACCGGCTTTTTGGTAAAAGCTATATTTTTGATAGCGCCAACACACACTTCGGGAAGTATAGACACCACCGCTTTGTAACTAAACGGATTCTTTGGCGCAAGCTTTACAATATCCACCTGCGGCTGACCAACTACGACGATATGCTCCTGATCCAACACACCGTAGAGCGTTGCTTGAATCATATCCTCTGCCGCCGTTTGGTAGATGGCCATTTCACCAAGTTCCTGCCGCACCACGTCCTGCGGCACACGCCCCTTACGAAATCCTTTTTTGTGGTACTCTTGGGTAAGCTCGCGCAACGCTTTATCAACGTACGGACGCACCTCATCAACCGAGAGTTCAATGGTAAGCGCAAGCCGCCCCTTGGGCAAGGATTCTTTTTTTATATCCATATGCTAATAGTGATAGGATTGTTTATGGTTTATCATGCATGCGCGATAGAGCTGTTCAAAAAAAATAATACGTGCCATTTGGTGGGTAAAGGTAAGGTGGGAAAGCGATATTTTTTTTTGTACGTTCTTGAATACCCGCTCATCAAATCCCGTTGGACCGCCGACAAGGAACACAAGATGCATACCGTGATGTTCATGATCTTGCAGCTTTTTCGCAAATATTTCCGATGACACTTCTTCGCCCGCACAATCAAGCGCAATAACCGTATCCGCTTTCGCCGCATGCACACTCGCGAGAATATATTTTTCCTCTTTTTTTCTTGCCACATGCGCACCCGCTTCATCGGTAAAGGCACTTTCGGGAATTTCACGAACCGCTAATTTTACAAACGTGCCGAGACGTTTGCGATATTCCGCTTCGGTGCTTTTCCAGTAGTTTTCTTTCAATTTACCAACGGCGATGAGCGTCACGCGCAACATAGCCTAAGGAGCGTAGCACAGTAAAATTCGTCTTGCAACCCTGGCACGTACTAACTCCATTGCCGATATAGGCGCAATACGCCCTTGCAGTAACGTATTTTGCCATTGACCCTGTAACGTGGTATGGTAGGGTTGGCATTACGCTCATAGCCTGGAGATACAAAGAAGCCATTACATACAGCGTTACATACAGATTGATCGCTCAACTTCCTACAACTACAGGCCACCGGCTACAACCTCCTTTCTCTTTACATGCCCTTACCTTATTTTCAAAAACCCAATCATGATTGGCAGCATACGGAACGCGCACGGCGCTTTACCGAACGCGGGCGAGACAAAAGACGTGTTGCGCACGCCGATCCATTGCGTTTTATCCTCATGAGTGTTCTCGTGTTAGGGTTTTTGGGGCTTGCTGGCATGCTCGGTGTTTTTGCATACATGTCACGCGACCTGCCTGATCCCAATCAACTTAGTGAGCGCGTCGTACCCCTTTCAACTAAAATCTATGACCGCACGGGAGAAGTTCTTCTTTATGAAATCCACGGTAATCAGCAGCGCACACTCATCAAATTGCAGGATCTGCCTGATTATGTAAAATGGGCGGCTATTATAACGGAAGATAAAAACTTCTATGCGCATCCCGGCATAGATTTGAAGGGTACGCTGCGTGCCATTATCGTGAATGTGTTGCGCGGCGAGAGGGCACAGGGAGGATCCACCATCACGCAACAGCTCATAAAAAATTCCCTTCTCACAACAGAGAAAAAGTATTCACGTAAGATAAAGGAGTGGGTATTGGCATACCGACTGGAGCAAAAATTTAGTAAGGATGAAATTCTTCAGCTCTATTTTAACGAGATTCCCTATGGCTCAACCGCTTATGGTATAGAGGCGGCATCACAAACTTATTTTGGAAAATCTGTGTGCAACCTCACGATAGCGGAAGCCGCTACCATCGCGGCCATGACGCAGGCGCCAACCTACTATTCGCCGTACGGATCACACAAGGACGAACTGCTAAATCGGCGGCGCTATGTCATTGACCAGTTGGTGGAAAGCGGCCATATCACCAAGGATGAGGGTGATGGAGCGAGGGCAGAGGAACCTGTTTTTAAAGAACGTAGCCAAAATATCACCGCGCCGCATTTTGTGATGTACGTGCAAGAATTGCTCACGAAAACCTACGGAGAAAAATTGGTTGAGCAAGGGGGATTAAAAGTTACTACAACACTGGATGCGGGGCTACAAAAAATCGCTGAAGATACGATAACCGAAAAAATTCCCGATCTTGAAGAACGGTGGAATGCCACAAATGCGGCACTCGTCGCGCTTGATCCGAAAACCCAGCAGATTCTTGCCATGGTAGGCTCACGTGATTTTTTTGATGAGACGATAGACGGACAGGTCAATGTCGCCCTGCGTCCGCGCCAACCGGGTTCATCATTTAAACCAATTGCCTACGCCGCGGGTTTCATCAAAGGCTATACGCCGGACACCGCGCTTTTTGACGTACAGACAATTTTTAAAACAGACACCGAAGATTATGAGCCGCACAATTACGACTCAAAAGAGCATGGGTTGGTGACCGTACGCGAAGCACTACAGCAATCACTCAACATTCCAGCCGTAAAAATGCTGTATTTAACAGGTATTGAGAACGTGCTGCAGCTTGCCGAAAAACTTGGCTACACCACCTTCGTCGATAGATCTCGTTTTGGCTTGTCCCTTGTGCTCGGTGGCGGAGAGGTAAAATTATTGGAACATACAAGCGCGTTCGCCATATTTGCCGATGAAGGTGTTCGGGCACACGCGACAACGCCGATTTTACAGGTTACCGATAAGGATGGTCGCATTCTTGAAACATATAAAGAACAGCCTGAGGAACTGCTGGATAAAGAAATTGCCCGCACGATAACTGCCATCTTAAGCGACAATGCGGCGCGCACTCCGACGTTCGGCGAGCACAATCTCCTCACCCTTCCCGATAGGTCGGTTGCGGCAAAAACTGGCACCACCAACGACTATAGAGATGCGTGGCTCATCGGCTATACGCCATCGCTTGCCGCGGGTGTTTGGGCTGGGAATAATGATTTTTCGGAAATGAAACGCGGTGGAGGTGGCTCATCGGTTACCGGTCCAATCTGGAATGCGTTTATGCGGGATGCCCTTAAAGAAACGCCGCCGGAATCTTTCACCAAACCAAAGCCAATGAAATCCGATAAACCAATACTTAGCGGCAAGGCGCAGGTTACAATAAAAGTTGACCGTATTTCCGGAAAACCCGCAACCGAATTTACGCCAGACTATCTCATTGAAGAACGCACGTTTATTGAGCCACATTCTATTCTGCACTATGTCAATAAAGATGACCCGCAAGGTCCAGCTCCTACGGATCCGTCTTTGGACCCGCAGTACGCGGGATGGGAAGCGGGTGTTGTCGCGTGGTTTGCAAAAAATAAAACGGAGTATACCAACCTTACGCCACTGCCGACCAATCTTCCTGATGAGGGTATAGCGCCAACTGTTGCGTTTGACGGACTGGCAGATAACGCACGCGTCACTACTACCCCGCTTCAGGTAAGCGTCAAGCTTTATGCGCCGTTAGGTATTGACCGCGTGGAATATTTTTTAAATGAAACACGCATCGGCATTAACCACCTCTGGCCTTTCAATCTTACGGCAATGGTAGTTGGAATGCCAAGTGGTTACTACACCCTGCGCGCGGTTACGTATGATACCGCCGAAAATATCGGCTATGCGGAAAAAACGGTTAGTTTGATTATTCCATCCAATAATCCGGTACTTTCTTGGTCCTATCCGGAAAATAACGCGGTACTCCGTACGAAAGACTTTCCGCTCTATCTGCAATTAACTCTCGGCTATCCGGAAACGGTCTATGAGCTGGCAATCACCGCGCGGTCGGATGCGAGTGAAAAATTTACCATTCAGGATTTTACCGGAAATACTTTCCAGCCATCCGCAAAGGCGTTGTGGGAAACAACCCCGGATATAGGGACGTACACTCTCACCGCAACCGCATTCAACCTTTATGGCGGCAAGTTGGGTGAAGAATCACTTACCATACGCGTTGCAGAATAAATGATCCTGTATTCGTTTCATAAAACCCTCGCTTGCGACAAGGGTTTATTTCGTGCTGTGCATGGTACGTTGTTGGTTATTTATATCTGCCTCTTATAATTTCCCGGCACCTTGTACTGCTGACCGGTAAAGTGCGGATGAGAGATTTTAGGTATTGCAAATATTTTTCTCGTGTTGTGTGTGTGGGAAAACGCTTCCAGCACGCCATCTCCCACCGCATAAACGTCCAGTACCAGCTCTTGCGGTTCACCCGATCCAAAGAGCACATTCGTTTCTTCGTAGCAAACGCGCATCTGCCACCCTTCCCGCGCGGCGTGAGAAAAAAGTTCCGGGTAGGTTTCTACCGTTAAATTTTTTAAACCCCAATTCACCGGAAGCGTATAAACGGTTGTCCCATCCTTTCCAACAAACTTGACCGAGTGGTGTTTTTCCCCGTATGCATACAAATCTCGCGTCAGCCGCACATCATCAATGCAGTAGCGCGTCAGCTCCGTCATGCGCCCATCCTTCCAAAGATCCAGCGCTTCCAGACCTGATCCGGACTTGCCTTCACCTAAAGTTGCTTTGACCAAATTATCAAGTTTGAGTCTCCTGCCCAAAACCTCAACCACCTCTTCGAGTATATCCAGATGCGGAATAGTACGCATATCCACTACTTCAAGGTGTGGTTGGATAACCGGCACGTCAAAACGTTTGCTGTTAAATCCAACGAGCAAACCAGTATGTTTCAGCAACTCCTCAAACCCTTGCATTTCATGCTCCCGAAACGCCAGAAATTTACCATACGTATAGCTATATACGCCCAGCACCGATATGCCGAGTTCGCCAAAACGATCTTCGGAATTTTGTCCCCCGATATCTGCAAAGGACTTTTGCGTTTCCACATCAAAAACGAGAATATCCCGCATACAACCTACGGCTAACTACTCGCGACCCTGAAATGGATGGCCATTGGCATGAGTGGCGCGTGGTAAATGATGGGTTATTTTTTTAGCGCAATTTTAAGCGCATCGTCCGCGTATGCAACAAAAGTAAACTTTAATTTTTTTCGCACATCATCAGGGATATCATCCAAATCTTTTTCATTATCTTTCGGGAGCAGCACTTGCTCAACTCCCGCACGATGCGCCGCCAAGACCTTTTCCTTCACACCGCCGATTTCCAAAATTCTGCCGCGCAAAGTAATTTCACCCGTCATACCAACCTCCCGCCTTACCTTTTTCCCCGTCATGAGCGAGGCAAGCGTCGTTGCCATCGCAACGCCGGCGGAAGGACCGTCTTTGGGTATTGCTCCTTCGGGAACATGCACATGTACGTCTATTTTTTCAAAGGCATTGGGCGCAAGCTGCAATATTTTTGCGCGCGACTTAATAAAGGAAAATGCCGCCTGCGCTGACTCTTTCATAACCTCGCCCAATTGTCCTGTGAGAATGAGATTGCCCTTGCCGGGCATTTTTGTCGCTTCAATGAACAGAATTTCTCCACCCGCCTCCGTCCACGCAAGACCCGTTGAAACACCGACTTCATCTTTTTCCTCGGCAACGGTATGTTTGTATTTCTCGGTGCCAAGATAGGCGCGTATATCTTGTACGCCGACCGTAAAGCGTTTTTTCCCGCCTTCAGTTATTTTGCGCGCAACTTTGCGCGCAATTTTAGCCAAGGTACGCTCAAGATTACGCACCCCCGCTTCACGCGTATACTTTTGAATAATATGCCGCAACGCGTCATCCTCAAGTACAAATGATGCTTTTTTTAATCCATGCTCCTCCATGATTTTTGGCAGTAAAAACTTTTTTGCGATGTGAAATTTTTCATCCTCAATGTAGCTGGAAAATTCAATAACCTCCATGCGGTCGCGCAGAGGAGGTGGGATTGTATCCAGTACGTTTGCCGTTGTTATAAACATAACTCCTGAGAGATCAAACGGCTCTTCAATGTAGTGGTCGGAAAAATCTTTATTCTGTTCCGGATCCAGCGCTTCTAAAAGTGCGGATGACGGATCACCGCGAAAGTCGGTTCCTATTTTATCAATTTCATCCAGCATAAACACCGGGTTTTTGGTTCCAGCTTTTTTGATGCCCTGGATAATCCTCCCCGGCAACGCCCCAACGTAGGTGCGGCGGTGTCCGCGTATTTCCGCTTCATCCCTGATACCGCCAACCGATACGCGCACAAACTCCCGTCCCAAACTTTCAGCAATGGATTTGCCGATAGATGTTTTACCGGTTCCGGGAGGCCCCGCAAAGCATAGAATAGGTCCCCGAATTTTACCGGAAAGTTTCTGCACTGCGAGATACTCTAAAATGCGCTCCTTGACTTTACCAAGTCCGTAGTGCTGTTCATCCAGGGTCTTTTCGGCTTTTTTCACATCTATCTTTATCTTGCTTTGCTTATTCCATGGCAGATCAGTGAGCCACTCCAGATAGGTGCGTATGTAAGAAGTCTCGGGAGAAAATGGCGGCATTTTTTTCAGCCGATCAAATTCTTTGCGCGCTCGCTCTTGTATTTTTTTCGGCATGCCAACCTCTTCTATCTTTTTTGCGATATCGGAAAATTCTCCCTCCTCTTCAGATATGCCCAGTTCTTTTTCAATAGCACGCATTTGCTCGCGCAGAAACACCTCTTTTTGCATTTTACCAAGAGATTTTTGAGTTTCCGATTGCAGCTTACGCTCAACTTTGGATATTTCTATTTCTTCAGCGAGAAACTTGCTTAGTTTTTTCAGGCGGTCCGACGTATGTGATGCCTCTAAAAGCTCCTGTCGCTGAGAAACGTCAAAATCCAAATTTGCCACCATAAGGTCGGTTAGACGTTCCGGGTCGTTGCCTTGAGAAAAAATTTCAATGAGTACGTCTACCGGCACGGTCCGGCCAAGAGATATCACTTGTTTGAATTGGTTGATAATAGTGCGCACAAGCGCCTCCAAATACGGGGTGCGCTCCGTCATAACCACGAGCGGTTCAATATGCGCAACTTGATAGGTCGCAATATTTTCTAAATTAATAATACGCACGCGGGCAATGCCATCGGCTATGAGCTGTGCCGCACCTCCGGCAGAACGCATAACCTGGGTAATACGCGCAACCGTGCCAACGGCATAAATATCGTCCCTGGATGGATTATTGATCTCTCTCCTCTTTTGGCAGGAGAAGAGGATGATGCGATCTTGCTTCAATGATGCTTCAAGCGCGGCAAGTGACTTTGGACGCTCTACCGCGATAGGAACCACTTCATGCGGAAATACCACCGTATCCCGTAAAGGGATAAAAGGCAGGTGTTTTTTTATGGTAATTTTATTCTGTTTTTTCTCAACATCCGTTCGGATGAGTTCTTCGGGCATACTAAAAAATTACTACTACATTGTTCACCAGCGTAACACGATTATTGAGAGAAGTCCATCTTACTACCACTAGCGACGTATCGGCATGACCAGATAGAGATAGGGTTGTTTGGGGGTGTCCGCCGGCTCAAAGATACATGGTGTCGTGCTGTCGGCGATTTTCAGCATAACTTTTCCGGCGTGCAGCGCATTAAGCCCCTCAATAACATACCGGTGATTAAGCGTCGTGGTAATATCAGGCCCTTGTATATCTCCCTCAAGCGTAACCGCATTCTCCCCGAATTGTGTTGATGATGCAGATAGCGTAAGTTGCTGTTGAGCAGTGTTGCTAGTAAAGACAACATCGCATACGCCTGCTTTTGAGAAGAGGCTTGCACTTTTCACGAGGCGCGATAGCGTTGCGGTTGCCACAATTGCCGTAGTTGTGGTATTTTGCGGAATAATCTGCCGGTATTCGGGGTAGACACCATCAACCAAACGAGAAATAATCTCTATGGTATCAAGCGTAAAAAGTATTTGTCCTTCTTGTATGTAGAGTGTGAGCCGTTCATCTTCATTTTCAAATGTATACAATATGCGCAAGAGCTCCTGCAGGGTGCGTAAGGGAATGATGGTTGAAAAATCGTTTTCTGGACCGCTATGTGTTAAAATTTTTCTCTCGCCCAACCGATAACTATCCGTACCAACAAGTGTAAGAATTTTATCTTTCACCTCGTAAGACAAAGACGCGCCACTAATCTCCTGGCGAGATTCGTGCGGTGATATAGTAAAAAGAACTTGCTCAAGCGCGTCACGGAACTGAATCGCGCCGCATGTAAGTGGATTTATTTTATCTGTGTTGGGAAGTGGGGGAAATTCGGCTGCGGGAACGCCGCGTATTTTTGTGTAGTAGTTCGCACAACGCACCTCAAGTACATCTTCTTTTAGTTCAAGGTCAACCTTTTCGTTCGGGAGTAGGTTAACATATTCAGTTAAGAGTCGCGCATCAAACGTATACGCCCCTTCCTTTTCCACTTTACCTCGAATAGTTGATCGCACGCCCATTTCAAGATTATTACTAATGCACTCTATCACACCTTTATCGGTCGCGCGTAAGAGAATGTTTTGTAGGATGGGAAGGTTTGTGGACTTGTGCGGTATTCTCCCCGCAACATGTAATCCTTTTTTAAGGTTGTCCTGAAGGCATTGAAATCTCATACACACGCGGAGGTAGTATTAAAGAGTATAAAATACTATATTAAATCAATAATAGTAATAAGGGCTGTGTAAACTGTGGGAAAGGAGAAATACAGCAGTTGCAATAGGCGCTCAAACTATAAGAAAGTGTGGATGAGTATCAACAAGTGTTCAACAATGTAAAGTGTGTAGATACAGTAGAGTGTATAACTCACGAATTGTACACCTATAAGCAGCACGTCTATCCACAGTAAAATGCCGTATAAGTACCACCTTCCACACAATACATACACCGTACATTTCTCATACCTCGCTATACAGCCGTTGCCGTATGAGGTCCACGTTCTGCCGTAATCCGGAATCGGACTCAATCGCCGTATGAATCTTTGTATATGCGTGCATGGCAGTGGTGTGGTCACGATTACCTAACTCCTGTCCTATATTCGGATAGGATGAAGAAAGCTCTTCTCTCATGAGGTACATAGCGATTTGTCGGGGAAGCACCAATTCCTTTTTTCTACTTTTCCCAACCAGATCGTCAACCGTAATATGGAAAAAATCTGCAATATGGTCCACAAGCTCCTGTGAAGAGAGCGAAGCGCGTCGTCGCGCGTACGTTGAAGAGTTAAGAACCTCTTTAATTGTTTGTGAGGTTGGCGGAATTTGATGAAATTGATGGTGCGCAACAATACGATTAAGCGCACCTTCCAATTCTCGGACATTGTTGTGCACATTTTCTGCAATCAACGCAAGCATCTCAGGCGCGAGATCGTAGAGCCGTTCTTTGCACTTGGCTTCCAAAATAGCAACGCGCGTTTCAAAGTCGGGTTGGGATATGTCAGCAATCATTCCCCATTCAAAACGTGACTGCAGACGCTTTTCGAGCGATGGTATGGCATTTGGCGGTCGATCAGAGCTTAATACTACTTGACAGTTGTTTTGATGAAGTGTATTAAAGGTATGAAAAAGTGCTTCTTGAGTTCCTTCTTTTCCCGCAATAAACTGGATGTCATCTATAAGGAGCAGATCAACCATACGATACGTATCGTTGAATTGTTTTGCCTGCCCGTTTTTTACTGCTTGAATATAATCGTTGGTGAATTTTTCCGCACTCGCGTAGAGAATTTTGATGGATGGTTTTTGCGCGAGGATGTGATGACCGACCGCCTGTAACAAATGCGTTTTTCCAAGGCCGACACCGCCATAAATAAAAAGTGGATTGTAGACTGTACCCGGTCGCTCAGCAACCGCTTTTGCCGCCGCGTGCGCGAGTTCATTACCCTTTCCAACGATAAAACTTTCAAATTGATAACGGTCGTTCAAACCATACTTATTGACCGAACGGGGAAGTGGATTGTTCGTCAAAAAATTGTGTGCAGCCGGTTCTTTTACTGACACCCCGCCCCCCGGAACCGTTTCCAACAACGCGCTGTTTGTTTTCGCCGCACGCGCCTCCGGCTGTTGTCCGGTATTTACTTTATACTCCACGCCAATGACGGCGTTATCCGTGCTGTTCTTCAGCGCATGCAGTATGGCTGTGTGGTATTTTTTCTCCAGCCACACCTTGGTAAAGGTATTGGGAACGCATATCACCACCATCCCCTCCGCAAGCGCGCTAATGAAGGTGTTTTTAAACCAGGTAGTAAAATTTGCTTTACTGATGAGGAGTTCAAGCTCTCCTAAAGCGGACTGCCAAAGTTCTTCGTTGGTCATAGGGATTGATGCGAGTAAAAAGTTACTAAAAAAAGATCAGGTGGCAGAAATGCATCAATATTTACAGGAAAAGTGCTGGGAGTATAGCACACTTTTGCACAAGCGCAAATGAGTGGCACGGTAAAAAGTTTATAAGGTGTGCATAAGGTGTGGAAAAAACTTGATGCGTACAACTAATACAACCAAGTGGAAAAATAATGACCTGACCTCATTGTTGACATAAAAGGTTTTTTTCTGTACGCTACATCTTGTATATTAGCTCACTCAATTTATGCCAAAAAGAACACTCCAATCAAAAAGCGTTAAGAGAAACAAACGCAAGCATGGTTTTAGAAAGCGCATGTCCACTACCAGCGGTAGAAATACCATCAAGCGACGCAAGGCAAAGGGAAGAAAAAAGATCTCCTTATAACGAGTTCTACGTATGCTGGCACAACTGAATCGCATACGGAAAACTCGAGAGTATGAAAAGGTTTTTGCAAAAACAGGCAAACCTTTTTTTGCACCGGAGTTCTTCATTAAAGTTTGTCCCAACAACCTTATACAGAGCAGATTCGGCTTTGTTGTCGGTGAAAAAGTTTCAAAAGACGCGGTAGTCCGCAACCGCGTCAAACGCCGTCTGCGCGCCATCGTGCGCAAGCATCTTGCGGATATTCGCAAGGGGTTTGATGTGGTGGTCGTGACGCGCAAGCCGAGCTCAATCACGACATCAAAAGACCTTGAGCGGATACTGGGCGACTTATTAGCGAAAGCAAATCTTCTTATATGAAGCACGCTTCGTTCATAAAAAAAGCATACGCATTTTCCTCAAAAGCATGTGGCTGTGTATTGGCGGTGTGCATTACCGTGTACCAAAAAACCATCTCGCCGGATCACAGCATGTTCTTGCGTCCTTTCTACCCCCATGGTTGCTGCAAATTTTACCCCTCGTGCTCGGAGTATACCCGCCAGGCGGTGGTTAAACATGGCGTTTTCAAAGGCACGCGTCTTTTTTTTGGTCGCTTACGCAAATGCCACCCATGGGCCGAAGGCGGCATTGATCTAATTCCGTAAAATTTCTTGGTTTCTCTCGCAGAATATGATCCAATTTTTCCATACACTCCTCTATCAACCTATATTCAATGTTTTGGTGTTGTTGTATCAATATATTCCGGGACATGATCTGGCAATCGCAATTATTGTACTGACGTTCATTATCAAAATTGTCCTTTATCCCCTGTCCGCCAAAGCACTCAAGTCGCAAAAAGCGATGCAGGAGTTGCAGCCAAAACTGGAGGAGCTCAAAGTAAAATATAAAAATCAAAAAGAGGTACAGGCACAGAAAATGATGGAGTTCTATAAGGAAGAAAAGGTAAATCCGGCCGCGTCGTGCCTGCCATTGCTCATCCAATTTCCCATTCTGCTCGCTGTATTTCAGGTGTTCAACAATGGCTTGCGCAATCAAGACGGCTTGCTTGATGATTTATATGGTTTTGTGGCGAATCCGGGACATCTGGAAACCGTCTCGCGCATTTTTGGTGATATGGCAGTACCAAGCGTGGTGTTGGCGGTATTGGCTGGTGCCGCACAGTTCTGGCAGGCAAAAATGATACAGGTAAAAAAACCGCCCAAAGAGGCGGGTGTCGGTGCAAGGGATGAGAGTATGGCCGCAGCTATGAACAAGCAAATACTCTATATGATGCCGGTGTTGACCGTTATTTTTGGTTTGCAGTTTCCTGGCGGCTTGTCTTTGTACTGGCTGACTACTACGCTTTTGACCATTGGCCAGCAAGTTATTACACTTAAAAAGAAGGAAAACACTGCCGAATCCACTGCTTGACCTCTCACATTCTTTCCTGCCTTCCTGCAAGCTACAACCTACAAGTTATAAGCGATCTCTTATGGATCTCACCAACAAACAACTCATACATCTACCCGTGGTAACTAAAAGTGGGCAGTCGCTTGGTAAAGTCATGCGCTTTGCGGTGAATGCAGAAACACAAGAAGTGACACGGTATTTTGTAAAGAGCAGTGTACTCATTCCTGATTTGTTTGAAAATGAACTGGTGATTCATCGCCGCCAAGTATTCTCTTTAACTGAAAAAGAAATGATAGTAGAAGATGCGGCGGTTCAAGAACAGGTGCCACAAAAAGTGCAATTTCCTTTTGTAGTGCGTAATTTGCGCACCAAAAATGCTGCATTTAGTATAGGTAAGGAAATGTAAACACCTAACAACCTGCAAACAAAAATCCGCTATTTTTGGCGGATTTTATTTCTCTAATCATAAACTTACGCGCGGGAGTCATAAAAGTTTTTCTTCCAATAAAATCGCTCCAGTATGATATTTGCCACTTCCATGTTATGTAAATTTCAAAACTCATTTTTCTAAAACAATCTTCCCTTACCAACGATAACTTTGAGTTTTTGCGGCGCGACTTCTATGGTAACTGGTGTTTCCAACATCGGCTGGCCATCCACTATCACCGGAATAGACTTATCCGGTTCCGTGCTTTCTATGCGAACTTTTTTTATAGGAAATATACTGTCGATGCGGTCTATTTTTGGGGATCGCTCTTTGCCGAAAGTTTTAAGAATATTATTGGTTAGTGAAAAGCCCAACGGTTCAATAGTTGCTTCCAAAATGCCATCCTGGGGATTAAAAAAATGCCGGTATGCGGGAGGCGTATCATCCGGCATTTCCCGAAAATTATACACACTGGTTTGACTCTTTTTTTTCACCGGTTGTACGGTGAAATTACCGTCGCACGTTATTTTTATAGCATCCGATAACACCGATGCAGAGGTGAGGAAGTACGTGTTGTTGATCTTCCCTAAGTCAATATACTCAATCTTACGCGCGGAAAGTACGTCGCACGCCGCTTCGTTTTTTGGTATGCCGAGTATGTTCGCAAGGGACTGATTATCACCCAAAGGAATGATGCCGAGTGCGGCATCGGTTCCTACCAAGCTTGTTATAATGCTGTGGATTAAACTGTCTCCACCGACCGCTACGACCGTTTTTACACCTCGACGGATAGCATCGCGGACAATAATTTTAGGGTTCGTTAATATGGTAGATCGTGCAATACGCCCGTTAATTCCCAAGTCGGTAAGTCGGTGCTCAATACGCACGATAGTTTTTTCGTGTTTTTTGTCGCCGACCAAAGCATCGTAGAGGTACAGGTACATACAAAATATACAGTTTTAGTTGTCCTCTGTCGCTTCTTCTTTTTTGGCGTTCTTGTAAGAACTTGTCTGTACAGGCTGTTTTGATGACCCTCCCATAGCGCATTTTCCGTTGAATACTGCTCCAGGGGTCATGGAAACGCTTTTTGCCGTTATATCACCATCAATCAGTGCGGTTTCCGTGAGATCAAGGCGTTCAGAAACAGAGATGTTTCCATGTACCGTTCCGGCAATCATGGCACTTGCTGCGCTAATATTAGCATTAATTGTAGCCCTCGTACCAATTCGAACTTCCCCGTCGGTTTTCAGCGATCCTGAAACCTCTCCTTCAACCACAATATTTCCCTTACCCACAAAATCACCCTCAACTTTAACCGTAGAGCCGATGATCGTTTCGGTGTCTGCTGAAGGTGGAATGTCTGAGTTTTTAAACATAGTTCAAATACTATTAAATAAATGACGTTCAGGAGTGGACGTGTGAGTAATTTTAGATCATTGAGAGCTTATTGTCAAAGTGGATTTTATCTTTTATACTACCAGAGCCATGTAGATATATATGCATTCTAAATAAGCCGCAAAGTTACTTAGAATACAATGACCTCATGTGGTAGTACCGGAAAGTTTGTAAGATAAAGATTGTACATTTTACGACACATAAATAATTAAATTGTTCCACGTGGAACAATTTAATTATTTTCTCCGTGATACTATCTTCGCCTATCTTCTCGCCGGAACCCTTGCCCCTGTAGTTCAACGGATAGAACGAGGGACTCCTAAGCCCTAAATAGAGGTTCAATTCCTCTCGGGGGCACGGGTATCGGCAAGGTGTCGTACGTTACTTGTAAAATATAATATAGTACAACATGGGCCTGTAGCTCAGCTGGCTAGAGCGCTGCATTCGCATTGCAGAGGTCAGGAGTTCGAATCTCCTCAGGTCCACCAACTTCAATAGATTCAGTATAATTACTGTATAATCATGAATATATCTGGGCCGTTGGCGCAGCTGGTAGCGCGCTTCCATGGCATGGAAGAGGTCACCGGTTCGATCCCGGTACGGTCCACCAAAATACCATAAAATAATATTTATATGCATTTCGAGGATAAATTCAAAATTAAGCTAAATCAGAACCTATGGGTTTTAGTGGCTGGTTTCTTGAGTTTAGGATTTTCGGAATATTATGACTTGGAGAAATTAAGATTCTTATCTTTGGTGTTCAGCATATTTGCTCTGATTTCTGTCGTCGTAACTCTACTCTTTTATACAATTTGATATTGCAAGAATAAGCTTGAAAAAATAGTGGCTTGGTGCATCAGAAGTTCCGTTCAAAAAAGGTTCGCGCAAATGCTAAAATAATACCACCAAATCATATGGTTAACGGACAAAAAAAGCTATTATTGCTCTCATTATACTTTTTGTGATATATTTTTTGTACGTTTTTGTTACTAAAATGTACTACTGCGGAAACGCGCCTTTCTATATCCCTAACACATATGATTGTGTATAAACTTGTCTATTCCGCCCAGGTTACTGGGCGGAGATTCATCTTTATTTTGTTTCAACTAACACGAATGTGATCAACTAAATTAGTGTTGGTAAATCATACACATAAAAAATGTTCCATGTGGAACATTTTTTTATCAATGTGAATCATAAATGTGTAAAACATGTGTACAACTTATTTTAAAAATTAATTATTAACTAATATTAGCCAGTATTATTTTATCTAGCTATAGGGATTTGTGGATAGGTATAATAGTGTACTTTATATTCTTGAATTGACTATATGCAATTGTTCCACGTGGAACAATTGAGATAGAGCAATAGTTCTTTTTGCGCATAGCGATAAAAATAAAATTAAAGTGTAAGGAAGATGAAATAAATTTAGATTTTGTCACATATTATAATATATGCCATTTTCAAATTTTTCCACGTGGAAAAATTTTAGTTCTAGTGTGTCGTAAAATTAACTATAGCGGTGTATAACTCTTGTACATTGACGTAACTTATGAGGTTGTTTATACTTGATGAGGCGCAAAAATGTTACTTTAACTCCCTAAATCATTCCTATGTCAGAAATTACTCTTACCGATCAAAATTTTGCTTCCGAAGTTTTACAGTCAAAAGAGCCAATATTAGTTGATTTTTGGGCTCCATGGTGCGGACCTTGTCGCATTCTTGGTCCCGTAATTGAGGAAATAGCTCAAGAAACACAAAACAAGGGAATAAAAGTAGGCAAGCTGAATGTGGATGAAAATCCGAACATAGCAGGAAACTACAATGTCATGAGCATACCAACAACCATGGTGTTTAAGGGTGGAAAACCCGTGGAACAGTTTGTAGGTGTCCAGCCGAAACAGGTTTTGGTAAAAGCTCTTGAAAAGGCAAAATAATTTCAAAAAATATCTCAAGACTTTCTGGAAAATCATTATTTGCCGCAATTCCTTTTCAGAAAGTTTCTCAAATTAACTCATTGCCCTGTGGTTTCTGCCGCAGGATTGTTGATTGAGGAAGTTTACGTTAGAATGCGGCTAGAGCGTGTATGTATAAAATACTTGGATTTCATTACGAACAAGCGTGTTATAACAATGGTTTTACCCGTGTTGCCGGAGTTGATGAGGCGGGGCGTGGGGCGTGGGCGGGTCCGTTAGTTGCCGCCGCGGTTATTTTTCCCCGAAAGTTTATAAACGGAAAAGAAAAAATTGATCCATTAGCGGAAATTCGTGATTCAAAAAAACTTACGGCAAAAAAAAGAGAACGGCTTTACGATGTTATTACCACCTATGCGCTTTTTTACGCCATTGCTGAAGTCAGTCGCGAGTGTATTGATGCGCGAGGCATTCAATGGGCAAATCTACATGCTCTTACACAAGCCGCGTGTAATCTTGCGCAACAGCCGGATTATGTATTGAGCGATGGCTACCTTAAACCCAAGGGCTTTGTTGGCAAGGCGATTGTGCGGGGAGATGGGAAGATACTCTCTATTGCTGCCGCCTCCATTTTGGCTAAAGTAACGCGAGATCGCATCATGTCCGCATACGACACCGTATATCCTACCTATGGATTTGCGCGCCATAAAGGGTATGGTACCAAGCAACATCATGAAGCGTTGCTCGTGCATGGGTCATGCGAGCTACATCGTACCAGTTTTGCACCAATACACGCGTTAAGTAAGCGGTTGCCGTAGGGAGAAAAACAACGTATACTGGTAGTAGTATGCACGCACACAAAGGAAATAACTTACTGAATGCGAAAGAAATTTTAGCTGAAGTTGGCGTACGTAAAGATATGCACGTTGCGGATCTCGGTTGCGGCGGATCCGGACACTTTGTAATTCCTGCGGCAAAAATGGTTGGTGAGCATGGTGTGGTGTATGCCGTGGATATCCTTCAAAAAGCCCTGGAAAGCGTTCAAGGAAAGGCGCGCGGTGAGCGTTTGGGACAGTTGCATACGATTTGGGCGGATATAGAATCGTTTGGCGCAACACCCATTGCGGAAAAATCTCTTGACCAAGCTTACCTCATTAATGTACTTTTTCAATCAATAAACTACGCTGCAATTATTGGTGAAGCATATTTATTGTTGCAAAAAGGCGGATTGTTACTGGTGATAGACTGGGATAGCACCCCATCTCCTTTCGGACCGACGTCAGACCAACAGGTACGGCAACAAGACGTTGAAGACCGTGCCATGGCTACCGGTTTTGTGCTACGGAAAAGATTTAAACCCGGCAAATATCATTTTGGTCTTATTTTCATTAAGAAATAGCATATGCGCATCATGGAAAATATTTTTTCTCCCTCATATTGGTTTACCCTTCGTCAGATTCCTTTAAGTCCCGAAGGGTTACACATACTGACAGGTTTTTTCGCTGGTTTGGTTGTTGCCGGTTTTGTACTGCGACTTATGCCGCAATTACTGAAGGGGAAGGATGTTCTTTTTTACCGGATAACGGCGAAATTTTCATCCTGTTTTGTGACCATCGGCATCATAGGACTATTATTTACTTTCTTTGCCAGAGAGGCAACAAGGGTATTGGGAGCGCGTTTCTGGTTTGTATTCCTCGGCATATTGTTGGTTGCTTGGATCGGGTATATTTTCAACTTTGCCGCGCGCGTGGTGCCAAAGCGAAGAAAAAAAATAAGCGAATATGAGCAAAAAAAACGCTATCTTCCCTCGTAAACATGGGAATATTGCAGTACATTTTCAATCAGAGAACTCCGGAGGAAAAAAATACTCATGGTGCCGTTACCAACACGACGCCGCATTTGCTTTTAGGGAGAACGGGGGAGGAGATTGCCGCTGTTTATTTGACAAATAAAGGCTATCGTATTATAGAAATGAACTGGAAAACGGGAGTGGGTGAAATTGATATCATTGCACAAAAAGATGCTATGAGAGTTTGTGTAGAAGTTAAAACTAGGAAAACAAAGGATTTCGGATATCCGGAAGAATCAGTAACCGCTAAGAAGAGAGAAAAATTACGTAAACTTGCTGAAATTTATCAAAGGTTGCACCGTTTGAAAAAATTTCCAAGAATTGACGTTGTCAGCATTATATATAGCACATATGGTGAGCATCAGGTTACCCACTTTAAAGATATTGGCTGGCAATAACCGCGTGAGCCGCATGTGTACACTTCCGCACGTATCATAACTATTGAGTCAAAGAAAATTATCCATAAGAAAACTGTATTTCCTGGAGTATTGCGGCCAGATTGCCTCGCTTGACAATCGGCGAGCGTTGCGGTAGGTTTTACCCACTATGACACATCGATTTTTTTCTCAATCCAACACGGGCATGCTCCTTACAGGGAGTTTTTTTATCTTCTTTTTTGTGGTGCTCGGCATATTGAGCGTAGATAACGCGGCTTATGCGGCAACGGAAGTTTCTGCGCATGTTGCAACGCAATTACTTACACTACTCGCTCCCGAACAAGACGTTGTTTTGTATACCGCATCGTTTCTCATAACCGGTACCGCACCGCCTTCCGCCACGGTTGAAGTATATATTGATGGGACTCTTGACGGACAAGCAACGGTGGTTGGACGGGGAAACAAAGCCTACTATACCTACGAGTTGGCGCAAGGTGTTGAGAGCGGCGCACACACACTGTCGGTAAGCATACCGGGGATCGTCGTGTATCGTATTGATCAAAAATTTACAATCCAATCGGCGGTAGCGGTGCCACTCATCCGCACCCCGGGACCGGGACTACTTCCGGATCCGGAGCCGGTAGTTTCCGGCATTGTGTCGTCGTATACCCGCGTGCGTCTGCTGGTAGACAACCGGGTTCTGCAAGAAATAGCAGCCGAACCATCAGCACAAGCGTTAACCTCATTCGTTTTTGATAGAACACCCCCATTGCGTGTTGGCAAGCATACGATAGTTGCACAGGCGTTTCTTGACGCGGAACGAGCGAGTGATTTGAGCAAAGAAGTTCAGATCGAAGTTGTACCCTACTATCCCGCTCCAACACTACTGACCCCGGTTGTCAACACACAAACAACAATACAGCGTCCATGGTTGCAAGGGCTGGCGTTCAATGATGCGCGGGTCTACTTGGCGGTTGATGGAAAGTATCTTGGCGAATATGCGGTGGTGAATAGCGTTTCAGGCACCGCACACTTTTCCGTGCAGATGCCATACGCGCTTGCTCCGGGAGAACATATTTTGACCGCTCGTGCAAAAAATGCGAAAGGAAGTCTCATAAGCCCTACCTCTCGCCATACATTCACTATTGCACAGCCCCAAATTACAATCGGTGCGACTGAAACATCTCTGCCAACAACAACTCTAACGAAAAAAACTTCTCTGCAGCAACAAGAGCAGAACGCAAGTCCAGAAACTGCTTCAACATTGGCAGGGACGGATCCTGCCAAGGATCCTATTGCAACCTCAACCGCGGGTAGACTTGAGGAAAGTGCGCCACGCAAGTACAAGGGTATGGGATGGTGGATCATTCTTGCCGGTGTGGTGTTGCTGTTATGGATTTGGTTTGGAGGATCATCATCCAATACTGATGGTACGGCAGAAGACGTATCATCTGACGATACAACATCCTAAGCACAAATCCACTTGCATTGGAGGGCGTATATTATAGATTCACCAGAACGACTCTCTTTTGATGTAGTTCTTTTACCGGATCAGTAGATGACTTTGAAGGTCGTTATGGCAAATACGGCGCTATATTCCCGCTATCCAAAAGGAAGGATACGCTTGAGCTCCGTGATTGAAGGTATGGGCATACCGCACCTTACCATTTTTATGGGCTGCATCTCTGCAAAGGACTTACCACTCCTTGAAAAGGAGCTGCTTACCATAAGCAGGCGGCATATTGCGCTACCCTCTGCGCAAATGCGACGTATGCGGACACACTATCAAACGGAGAAAAAGTTTCCGGTGTACGGGTAAAAATAACATCCGAGTTGCAACGAGTGCATGAAGACGTGGTGAATCGCTTTGCACCAATGTGTTACGACGAACACGCAACACTGGATACGCCCTACCCCCTCACCTGATCTGGAAGATATGACACTCCACTGGATCAACCGTTACGACCCATCTGCTACTCGCAAATTTTTTCCCGCGCATCACCACAGGGTTTGGCGAACACGAAGCAGGAGATATTTCTCTGCACACATGGTTTTTTGCACGGCACATCGCCGTGTGCCACTTGGAAAATTTCTGCACCTACAGAAAAAAACTACTTGAGGTACGCGTGAAGTCCTAAACAGTGTCACGCCCTTTCTGCAATGCGCATGACGCATTACTTTTTTATAGTGGCATGTGAGGTAAGCACTATCATAAAGGCATGGGATGTAGGCAACCTTTCAATATTTTTACCAAGGCATTGCAATTTTTTAAAAAGGATGCTACAATCAGTCATACTAGGATCATAATTGTGATGCTAGTTTTTTTGTGGGGAATGCATAACCCGATCATTCCCTAGAGTATATTCAATATTCTCCTATCTCTCTATGACCTCACCCATTGCAACCGCTATCCAGCAGATTTGCCATGAAAAAGGCATTTCCAAAGAAGCGGTCATTGAAACTATTGAGTCGGCGCTCGCCGCCGCCTTTCGCAAGGATTTTGGCAACAAGATGCAGAACATCAAAGTCCAGTTTGATATTGAAACGGGCCAGTCCCGGGTGTTTGATGTGAAAATGGTAGTAGAGGATCTTCCCGCAGAGGAGCGAGAGTTGTGGCTGAAAGGCGAATGGCCGCCGAAGTCGGAGGAAGAAAATGCCAGAGAACAAAAACCCGAGGGAAAAAGCAAAGAGGCAAAAATGGAGGACAGGAAAGCAAAGGAAAGCGATAAGCATGGTGTGACCGAAGGAGAAGAGGAAGAAGAAAAGCGTTTCAACCCAAAAACTGAAGTGCAAATCACTGATGCGCAAGAGCAGCAAAAAGGCATCGCGCTTGGCGAAGAATTGGTTATGGAGCTTGATGTACCATCTACCTACGGTCGTATGGCGGCACAGACGGCAAAACAAGTTATTATTCAAAAAATTCGCGAAGCGGAGCGCGTCATGATTTATGAAGACTTTAAGGATAAGGAGCATACGCTGATTACGGGGGTCGTGCATCGGCGTGATGCGCGGGGTGTATTAATTGATCTGGGACGCGCGAATGGCGTGCTACCGTATGATCACCAAATTCCCGGAGAGCGCTACAATCAAGGATCGCGCATCAAGGCGTATGTGACGGCAATTGAAATGACGCCAAAAGGTCCGCAAATATTACTTTCTCGCACCAACACGGAAATAGTGCGGGAATTATTCGCGACTGAAATACCGGAAGTAGGCAGCGAGGCGATTCTCATTCGCGCAATTGCGCGCGAACCCGGGGCACGATCCAAAGTTGCGGTTGAATCCACACAGGACTCCATTGACCCCATAGGCTCCTGCGTAGGGCAGCGTGGCAGCCGTATCCAAACCATCATTTCCGAATTGGGTGGCGAAAAGATTGATATCATTGAATATAACGAAAGTCCGACTACGTATATCGCTAACGCGCTTTCCCCCGCAAAGACCATACGGGTTGAGGTGGATGCAGCGTACAAAATTGCAAAAGTAACGGTCAAGGAAGATCAGCTCTCACTGGCAATTGGTCGTGAAGGACAAAACGTGCGGCTTGCCGCGCAGCTTACGGGTTGGAAGATTGATATTGTTGGAGAAGATGGTGCAATGACGGAAGAAGTTGCTTCAGCCGATGAACAAACAACGCCGACATCTTCAGAAGAAAAAAATACACAACCCGATCAGGTTGAAAAAGAAATAACGGAAAACGATAAAGAACTATCTGCTGACGCATCTCAACAAAAAAAGAAAAAGAAAAAAGACGCAAAAGCGTAATTTCCCCCTAACGTTTAGTTGCTTATGCATTAATGCTTTTTTGTATGTCATTCTACATTATTTTTACACTCATTGCTTCGCTACTGGCTATTGTTTATGGTGTGGTACTCGCGCGTGCTATTTTGAAAAAACCGGCGGGGTCAGAACGTATGCAGGAAATCGCACATGCCATACAAATTGGCGCCGCAGCCTATCTCAACCGACAGTATAAAACCATAGGTGTAGTGGCGGTGGTATTGTTTTTGGTTTTAGGATTCTTTCTCAATTGGATGACCGCTGTAGCATTTGTAGTCGGCGCGGTTCTTTCAGGAGCGGCGGGCTACATTGGCATGTTCGTTTCGGTACGCGCAAATGTACGCACAGCCGAACAGGCGCGCAATGGACTTGCCGCGGCATTTGACGTGGCGACGAAGGGAGGCGCGGTTACAGGGCTTCTAGTCGTCGGTTTGGGACTTTTGGGAGTTTCCGGATTTTTTGCGCTGACGCATGACCCCAAAGCTTTAATTGGTTTGGGATTCGGAGGATCACTCATATCCATTTTTGCGCGCTTGGGCGGCGGAATTTTTACCAAGGCCGCAGACGTTGGTGCTGACTTGGTAGGGAAGGTTGAGGCGGGTATTCCCGAAGATGATCCGCGCAATCCTGCCGTGATTGCCGATAACGTTGGCGATAATGTGGGCGATTGCGCTGGTATGGCGGCGGATCTGTTTGAAACGTATGCGGTTACTTCTATCGCGACCATGTTATTGGGGTCTCTTGTTTTTCAGGGAAATGAAAATGCCATTCTGTATCCGTTGGTATTGGGCGGTGTTTCCATCATCGCGTCAATTATTGGCACTTTTTTTATAAAAATAGGCGCATCCGGCAACATCATGGGAGGCTTATACAAAGGACTAATTGCGAGCGGCATTATTTCGGCGGTGCTCTTTTGGCCGGTAACCAAGCGGATGTTTCCGGAAGATTTATATGATTTTTCTACCGTGGAACTGTATGCGGCGGCACTTGTAGGTCTCGTGATCACCGCTCTGCTCGTGGTGCTGACCGAATATTATACTTCAACAAAATATAAGCCGGTGCGCTCAATCGCCGAGGCCTCAACAACGGGACATGGTACCAACATTATTACCGGACTCGGCGTTAGCATGAAAGCAACCGTTTTGCCGGTTGTCGTGATTGCGGCGGGAATCTGGACAAGTTTTTATTTTGCGGGTATGTATGGCATTGCCATCGCTGCGATGAGCATGCTCTCCATGGCAGGGATTATTGTGGCAATTGACGCTTATGGTCCCATTACCGACAACGCTGGCGGTATCGCCGAAATGGCGGAATTACCCGAGGAAGTACGTGCGGTAACCGACCCTCTGGATGCTGTGGGGAACACCACAAAAGCTATAACCAAGGGCTACGCCATAGGATCGGCGGGACTTGCAACCCTCGTGTTGTTTGGATCGTATACCCAGGAGTTTATTGATTTGGGCAAGCAGTTGACCTTTCAATTGAGCGATCCGAAAGTTATTATCGGTTTGTTCATCGGCGGTATGTTGCCGTATCTCTTTGGAGCGCTTGCAATGGAGGCGGTAGGAAAAACCGCAGGAAAGGTGGTGGATGAGGTGCGGCGGCAATTCAAGGAGAAGCCGGGCATCATGCAAGGAACGGAAAAACCCGATTACGCGCGGACAGTGGATATGGTGACTAAAGATGCTATTCAGCAGATGATTGTACCAGCACTCATTCCCGTACTTGCGCCCATAGCCATCCTCTTAATTTTTGGCAAGAGCGCGTCCATTGTTATTGGCGGTATGTTGATTGGGGCCATTCTTACAGGAATTTTTATTGCAATATCTATGACCTCGGGCGGCGGTGCGTGGGACAATGCGAAAAAATATATTGAGGAGGGAAATTTCGGCGGCAAAGGTTCTCCGGCGCATGCGGCGGCAGTAACGGGTGATACGGTGGGCGACCCTTACAAAGACACGGCAGGACCCGCGATCAATCCGATGATTAAAATTCTCAACATCATGGCATTGTTGATGGTGGCATTTTTGGTATAGAGCTTACAGGGTGTTCACCCCACGCTAGCTTATAGAAAAAACCCCGCAATCCGCCAGTAGGTGGAGTGGGGATTTTGTATGATCAAAGTGCATCACCATCTGACGGCTTTCATAGAATGATTATTTTTTTATTGTAGTGATATGGGGGTTTGATTGCCGATTTTTGATGTCCGGGTCATTCGTTCATTGCGTTCCGTTGTGTTGTTGACAAAACGGCAAGGGGGGAGGGGTATGATAAAGGGAGAATTATTTTTTAATCCATACTTTATGACTCCAAGAAAATCAGGAGAGATGCCGTCGCCTGAAGAACAGGCAGAGATATCAAAAGAGAGAATTTATCACGATGACCTGCTACTCAATGATGGGGAATATAAATCCCAATATCATGTTGACGAACATGGCAATGCTGTATTACGTCCTACGCCAAAACAGATTGAATCGATGAGAAAATTTGATTCTTGGAAAGAAAAGCCAAGAGAGTACGGAAAGACTTTTTATAAAGAGTTGGAAGGGGTGCAAGATTTTATGGATATAAATATAAGTATGGACAAACAAGAAGACCGAAGTTCTGGAATAAACGTTGCAGAGTCTAATCTTTATTCAAAAGAATTGTCTGTATCACTTTTCACTGATACCGAACAAGATGGTAAAATAAAGAACTACCAAGTATTTATGAGCGGCAATGATGAATATGCGTTTTTTTGTGCTTCAAATTTTAAGTTTTACGTTTTAGAATTTTAGCCGTAGTACTTCTCCGTATAAAACCGCAGGAGCTGCTCCACCTCTGGAATACAGGTGGGATCGCCTGTGCCGACTTTGGTTTTCTTCTGCACTTTTTCCAGCGTATCAGCTCCTTCCAATACCGCTTCTTCAATATCCTTGTTGGTAATATGCAGCACCTTATCAATGACTTTAGCACCTTCCACCACAATGCGCGTGTGCTGGTTCGTGTTTTTAAAATAGTCGTTGATGGCCATGCGCAGTGCTTTGTCGCCCAAGACCGAGCAATGGATTTTACGGGTGGGAAGCCCACCCAAGCGTTCTTGTATGTGCTGCGGACGTATCCCCATGGCTTCAGCAAGCGTCATCCCCTCGTTTTCCGATACCATGACCGACATGACGCTCGTTGCGGCAATGGCGGAGCCACAGCCAAACGTCTGCCACTTGCACTCTTTGATGCGCTCGGTTTTAGGATCCACCTTAATCCAGACTTTCATCATATCGCCACACGCGGGAGACCCCACAAAGCCCTTGCCGTCTGCCGGATACTCCTCGCCTTCGTTTAACATGAGTAAGTTGCGCGGATGGAAAAAGTGGTCTTTTACCTCTTTGGTGTAGACCCAGGTTTCACCGGTGTACGCATCGCGAATCTCGGTTTGCATACCGGAGACTTTTTTCTTTCCCTTGGTAGTTAGGTGATTTTGCATAATAATAGCACAGAAAGAATCAATAGGCAGACTTTGTAGATTCCGAGGACTTACGAAGTCAAAACATTGGATTTATCTTTGATGCACTTTCGGGTGATTGGCGTATTTCGGATCAAGGTGCAGATGCACGGGTGAGATGGCGCGCAGGCGTTCAACGATTGGCGGCATAATGTTGAGCACATAGTCTAAATCTTTTTTGGTTGTTGCGTGCCCCAGCGTAAAACGAATACTCCCGTGCGCAAATTCATACGGTAAACCCATGGCGGTAATGACGTGTGAGGGATCCAGCGTGGTGGATGTACACGCGGAACCCGTAGAGCAGGCAACACCTTTTGCATCCATATAGAGAAGGAATGCTTCACCCTCAATGTCCATAATGGTAACATTGACATTATTTGGGAGACGTTCAGTGGGGTGGCCGTTCAGGCGGGTTTTGGGAATGGTGGTGAGGATGCCCTGCATAAAATAGTCGCGCAGTTTCGTGAGCCGCTCATTTTCCCGTTCCCGATTATCTTGCGCGAGAAGCAATGCTTTTGCAAGCCCGACGATTAACGGAACGTTCTCGGTGCCGCTGCGCAAATTTTTTTCCTGCCCGCCGCCAAAGATAATTGACTGCAGTGCCACGCCTCTTCGCGCATAGAGCGCGCCAACGCCTTTGGGGCCGTAGAGTTTACTGCCATTGATGGTGAGTAAATCAACATGGAGTTTGCGCACATCCAAATCCAACGCCCCTGCCGCTTGGCACGCATCCGTGTGCATGAGCGCGCCATTTTTTTGTACGATTTTGCCTATAGCGTTAAGGGGATTGATGGTACCCACTTCGTTATTGGCATACATGACGGAAACGAGTATCGTATCATCGCGCAGCAACGCCTCTATGGTTTTTGGCTGTACCTGCCCAAGCGCATCCACCGGAGCGTAGCTGACCTCAAAGCCTTCTTTTTCCAATTGTTCAGCCGGATGCAGTACGGCGTGGTGCTCCACAGCCGAAACAATAATATGTTTGCCCTTTTTTTTATTGGCACGCGCAACGCCGAGGATTGCGAGATTATCGCTTTCGGTACCGGATCCGGTAAAGATGATTTCTTCGGGATTTGCGGCATGCACAATATCGGCAATGATTTTGCGTGTGGCATCCAGCGTTAATTTTGCCCGCAGCCCTTTTGCGTACAATCCTCCGGGATTTCCGTAGTTTTCCGTAAAGTAGGGCAACATGGCTTCTACGACCTGCGGATCGGTCGGCGTGGTTGCGGCGTGATCAAGATATATGTACTGCATATGCGATTGTTGGACTTCGCAAGTCCAACGGACTTACGAAGTCGGTAGATTGATGCTACGAACTACTTTTTATGATATCTGCAAGTGTCGTATCGCCCAGAAGATCACTGATGTTTGTTTTGAGTTTTTCCCACTCGCTCTTTGTGCCACAGATATGCTGTGTCGGACACGCTCGCCCATCACGAGTACAGGGTGCTATGGCAATTGGTCCGTCCAAAATCTCCACTATTTCTTTAAGGGTAATGGTGTTGGATTTTCGCGCAAGCGCGTAACCGCCGCCAAGACCTTCTTTGCTCACGACAAGCCGCGCTTGTTTCAAATGGCGCACGATCTGGGCGAGAAAAGAGTAAGGCAGTCTCTTGTGCTTGGAGATGGCGCGCAATGACAGCGGGCTTCCCTTGGCGTTTTCCGCAAGTGCTGTCATAAGCACCACCCCATAATCAGCTTTTGTTGATATACCAAAACTCATACGTATATGTAATGAGTTTAGCATAAAAAAAATAAAGGTCAAGACTAACGAACCACGTGCTTTTCTATGCTATACAGTATGTGCAAGTGTTTCTTTTACAATACTTACCACCTCGTCTAGCGTAAGCCGTGTTGGGGGAATGGTGCCGGGATTAACGCCACCATTCTGTATCGTATTTGCCGCGATGTCGTAAAACCACTCTGGCACTTCCGCAATTCTTCCGGCAGCAATAAGCCTATCATCCGACGGCAAGATAGCATTGCCTTGTTTTCGTATCTCAAAAACGCGAATCTGATAAATAAACGCCCGCAAGTTTACCTTTCTTGCTTGTTTGGTAATAATATTGATATGACCGGATGATCGTCTTTGCACAACAAGGTCAATCATCTTTGCCGCACGCACGAATCCCGCAAGGGCTATATCATCGGAAGTAATTTGCGCGATTTTAATTTTTCTTTTTCCTTGCCGCACCACATGCACTTTTGCCTCACCGGTTTGCAAAAGATTATCCCATGTTTTTGGTAATTCAATATTACGTCGCATTTCTTCTTGTACATGCACATTCAAGATTGGGAAGAGTATCTCAAGAATCTTCTTGGGTTCAGCGAAGTACTGTCTGTTGAGATTCATAATAATGCCGGATAGACCAAACGCGCGGTCAAGCGGATCATCGCTGATTGTTCCTTTGCCATCCAAATCATCGCGTTTCGCCCAGGCGAGTATCTTCTTAAATACCACATTATCTTCAATGCCAAGATGCAGTGCCACAAGTGTTGCCACCGATTCTTTTTTTTCATGCCGTTCGTTATATGCATGATGGTCAAAACGTCCACCACCTAAGTCAAGAACGATAACTCCCCCTTGTTCAAAATCATGCGGAGTTTTTCCTTCAGGAAGTTCGGTCAGAAATGCAAAGTTTGCTTTTTCAATTCCGGGAAACATCTTGCCTCCAAAATTTTTGAGAAGATACGCCGCAACGGTGGTATCAGCTTGAATTTTTGGAAAGAGAATGATTTTTGAAAAATTTTTTGTGTGCATATATTGTTATACTACGCGTTTTTTATTGCATGCACAAGACTGCGAAAGAAATATAGATGCCCCCGTCCGATGAAAATCAGACGGGGGCGTTGGTTTGTCTTCAGGTGTTATTTTGGACGGCAGCTATGAGCTGCTCGTCCGTTAATTTTGTACCCATCACCCGGGGGTACATCCATCCCCCGTTACTTATGGCACCAACCGCCTGGTGCCATATGGTTGGCTCTTGCGCCTTGAGCCAACCATATAGGCGCAAGAGGCTTACTTTTTGGGCAAGTATTCCAACTTGCCCTGCACTCTTGCGTACAACGAGGATGTCGTACGCTTGCGCGGCAACCCGGACGACGAACTTGTCATCCGTGTGGACGAGAGCGCACCTACGCGTACTTGCGCGGAACTCCACTCTCCGCATCCGTGGGAACGCAGCTTGCGCTTGCTTGTGCGCGTTCTTTGCCTCATTCCAGCCGTGCGTCCACCACTTGGTCATCTCCCGGATTTTGTCCGGTTGATAACCAAGGTACCACATATCCCGCAAGTACCGCGGGATAGTCATTGGCGCGAACTGCGAGTTGCGCATCCGGCGCAACTCGCACCAGAATATCTTCTCCATTGTGGCATCATCGCGCGCCGGCACGCGCTCTCCGTCTTCCACGCGCACGAAGCAACTGACAACGTGCGCCACGCGCCGCACTACTTGTTGTGGATCATACCCAAGCTCGTAAAGCTCGCGCAAGATCCACGCCGTCGAAAACGGCCTTCCTTTTAACCAGCCGCTCTCGTTGTTTTTGGCGAGAATATCCAACAAAGCCTTCTCGCCCGCTGACACCGTCATACCATGCCTCTTGGCAGTGTATGCGGCCGCACTCGGCATTCCAGCCTGGTGGTACTTCTCATTTCCCAGGTCAATAGGTTCAATTCCCTGAGCTCTCCAGCTTCCAAGCTGTGCGCGCGTGCACCGATTTGTTTCCCAAAAACGGTACACAGGAATCTCTCCACTCGTTCTTCTTTCCAGGAGAACGAGTGCACCAATTTTATCAATCGGTGGAGAGTGTAACATGACCACCCCTACCATCCTCCGTCTGTCCATCTTCTCCATTGGCTCTCCCTTCGGTGTGCGCTGCCATCTTGCAGTAGATTGTAAAAGGATCAACACATAATAGTATATTATATTATATGTGATTTGTCAATCCCTTATACAGGAAAAAAGCGGTAAAACCGCTTTGGGTGTTACATAATTTCAACAAAGATTTTTACACCCAAAAAGCCAGAGTGGCAAGGACGGCGTAGGTCAGCGTTGCAGAACCCAAAATAACGCGATAGAACATGTTACGCGAAAAAGAAAAGGCATAAGGGGCGAGGATCGGCATGAGCGCAAGAATGAAAATCATTTTGAGTGTTCCCCGTTCTAAAAAAGGGTAGCGCGTGACGTTATAGAGCAACGCCACAAACAACCCCCCGCATACCAGCAACACGAGCAGCTCTTTGGTGAACTTAAAACGGGTGCGAAGAACATGTAACGATAAACGTATCAAACCAAGCATATAGGCGAATGCAAGAGGCAGTGCGGCGAGCAGCATGTAACGCAGGTACGCGGCTTGGCGTTTTGGGATACTCTGCTTGTTTGCAATTTCCATGCGATCATGTTCAGGTAGAAGCTGCACCGTATCAGGGTTATGGAAAATACCTTGATAATCGGCAAAAGTATCGGCGTAGAGCATGGTGAAAAAAGATGTCGCGCCAGTATCCCAGAACGGATGCAGGAAAATGTTTGTATCAAATGTAGTGAAGAAATTTTTTGGTAGCGGACGCGATTCTCGCGCATGCAGCTGCTGTTCATAATTATTGATAGTCCATGGTGTGCCGAACGTATGCCTGCGGTAGATGTGCCAAGGTATGGCCATGGTTGTCGCGATGAGGGCGATGAGTATGCCATTGCGAAACAGGAGAAATGAGTGCGTGCGCAATGAGCCCCATAGGAACCACAAAACAAGTGCGCCAACGGGTACCAATGCGGTGAGTTTGGTGAGCAACAAACATCCGGAAAAGAACCCCAAGAGCACCGCAAAGAAAATATGATACAGACGTTTTTTATGAAAACCAAACAGGACAAGCAACACCAGCAAACCCAACATACCGATTTGCAACAAGAGCTCATTGGTAAGATAGGAAGAGAGTAAGAGCGATCCGGGGAGCGTTGCGGCAAATACGAGCGCCATCAGGTGCGTAAATCGATTGTCTGGTGCGGCGATGCGCGCCCACGCGTAAGACAGTACCACTAAGAGCATGCCGAGCATCGCTTGCACGAAGGAGAGTGTATCCAGGATGTTTGTTGCGGTGTGCGACCAAGGTGACACCACACGCCACCACCATGCCATAAAGGCGTAGTAGAGCGGCTCATGCCAGGCGACATACGACTCCTGCATGGTGGGGAGCCGTCCTTCGCGCGCCAGCGTTTCAATATACGCAAGATGCGCGCCGCCGTCATATCCCCAGTACGGGTTAAAATGAAACGCATTGTGTATGCGCAGCGCGATGGCAAGCAATGCCATACTACTGACAAGCAAGATGTAGGTGTATCGTCTGTGCGCAAAATTCATAAGGGAACTCTATGAGCAAAATTTCTTTTTCTTTTCACGCCACGCGGCAATTTTTTTGTGATCCCCGGAGAGGAGTATTTTTGGAACATGCAGTTTTTTGCCCTCCCGCGTTATAAAAACTTCCGGCCGCGTATAGTGCGGATACTCTACCTCTCCAATTTTGGCAAACGATTCATCTTTGCTTGAAGCATCTTTTCCCAACACACCCGGAAGGAGTCGCGCGACCGCATCCGTAATCACTGCCGCGCCCAACTCACCTCCCGTCAGCACATAGTCGCCAATGGAAATTTCTTCATCAATAAATTTTGTAATACGCTCGTCTACCCCCTCGTACCTTCCGCAAATACATATAAGTTCATCATAGTTGGTGAGCCGCCGCGCATCAACCTGGGTAAAGTGTTTGCCTTTGGCGCTTAATAAAATGACACGCTGCGTTCGTTTGATCCGGCGATTACAGATCGCGTGTAGCGCTTTATACAGAGGTTCAATCATGAGTACCATACCTACACCTCCGCCATAGGGTTTGTCATCTGCGTGCTTATAACGCCCCATACCCCATCGGCGCAGGTCAATCATGCGGATGCGGATATGTTTTTTCTCCTGCGCGCGTTTGATGATAGAGGTCGCAAAATATGAGGTGAGACTATCGGGAAAAAGCGTGAGAATGGTGAAGTGTTTCATAGACAAACTGTAGCACAGAAGTGGCTGGAGTTACAACAAAACCCTCTCGTTTGATGAGAGGGTTTTGTATGGTTGTAGTTGCTAGTTAGATCTTCAGATCATCGATTGCTGATATATCGATGTCGTCAAGTTCTTTCTTCTCCTGTATCGGACGGGATTCACCGTGATTATCACCGCGGAAACCGCGACCGCCTTCCGGTTCGTGGATTTTCAGATTGATACGCGCGTTATTCTTAGCGCCGACAATCTTGAGAAGCGTACGCAGCGCGCGCGCCGTCTGTCCCTGCCGTCCGATGACATATCCCATATCCTTTTGGTCAATATGGAGCGTGATCAGTACGCCCATTTCATCAACCACTCTCTCGGTGCGTACCGCATCAGGTGTGCTGACGATTGACTTTACGACATATTCTATAAAATCCTGATCTTCATAGCGTTCTGCCATGTACTTGCTGCTTGCGTTTTTGCGCGGCTTTATCGTTTCAGAAACTCAGCGCTTGAAAGGATAAAACGGCGCGACGCTTACGGAATAAGTGTGCGTAGTATACTACGGCGCATAGGAAATGTCAATGACGCGTCTATTTTTATGATTCTGTTTTTTTGGTGTCTTGCGCGGCAGGAGAAGCTGTATCTTCTCCCTTTTTTTCCACAACTTCCTTCACCTCGACCTCCGCCGCAGTCTTTGCAGCACTCTTAGCCTCCTGGTCGGCTTTGACCTTGTTGAGTTTCACCCTGCGGCGTTGAGAAATTTTTATTGAACGTCCCTTTTTTTTCTCTTTCTTGATCACATCAGCCGCAACCAACAGATTATGTACCGTTACCGATGGTTGTGCGCCCTTGCTTATCCAGTAGAGAATGCGGTCTTTATTGAAGTTTTTTTCTTTGGTGTGCGGGTTGTAGTTACCTAGACTCTCCAAAAATTTTCCCCATGGATCGCGTGATTTTTCGGAAACGATCAGGCGGTAGGTCGGATACTTTTTCTTTCCGACACGGGTTAAGCGAATGGCCAGCATAACAATGTTGTAATGATGAGTAGAGCCTATCTCAAAAATAATTTTAAGGCGAACCTGCGAATATTTTGAGCGAAAAACATGAAGATTGAGGAGGAATATCTGGATATTTCGACAAAATCTGAATGTTTTGCAGCCAAAATGTGCCGGATTTCGAGCCAAGAGGATTTTTTAGATAGGCTCTAGTAGATGAAGAGCTTATTTTGAGAGCGCATAAGCCTTGCATGACAACCACGAGTATACGGGAAAATCTTATATCAGTCAAGCGGCAGGGAGTTGGTTGAGTAGCATAAGACAGTTACATAGCGAGAAAGGTTGTTCGTAAAAGTGTTGGCGTGATGCGTTTTGCAAGACCTACTTCTTTGGCGCGTCCTTCCAGAATACGCTCAATACCGCGTACGGAGAGACGGTGGTATAGATGCGCGCGGTCAAAAGAGACAAAAACCGCTGCACCGGCATCGGCGCGCAGTGTGTGATAGCGTTTGAGCCAATAGTATGCTTGGTGGGATATTGGTGTATAGTTCTCTCTGTTTGGCAGAACGATACATGGTGTTGTGCCATCAAGATCAACATCCTGCCAATTCAACGCGCGTACTTCGGATGCGCGCAGGTCAGTAGCAACCAATACTTCAATCAATACTTGGTCGCGCGCTGCCGCAAGCGATTGCGCTTGTAGCGGCGTGCAGAACGCAGTGAGCTCTTGTGCGGTGAGTATAACACCCCTGTGCGATTTTTGTGGTTGGCGCGGCACATCAGGCGCGACGAGCTTTGTAAGTCCTTGCGCATGCGCGTACGCGATAAACTGCCGCAAGGGACTCACGTAGGTGTTTTGCGTTGCGTGCGCCAGCGCAATTCCCCGACATTGTTTCGCCAAAAATTTAAGGTAGCGGTTTAGATGAGCTTTACGCAATTTTTTGAATGTGGTGATACGCTGTGCTTTCGCCCAGTCAAGAAAAAACAGCATCTTCGCCTGATAGCGTTGCAGCGTTGCGAGCTTGCAACCTTGCTCGGTCTCGCACCAGGCAAGGAAATTTTCCAGTTGCGTACGCATAACCATAGGTTCTATTGTACATGGATATCGTACGTATAGAAAGTGGGGCATCACATACGTATTTTTTTAAACCGTTGTATGTAGATGTGTCTCAAAAAATAATCCTCAAACATACGGCCGTTGAATTGAGGATTATTTTTAAAAACGGATGTCTCAAGATATTTTGTCTCTTGCCGTCCATACCAATCCACACCCGTTCAAATCCATCGGTTGTTGCCTGCCGCTAGAACCCAACTCACCATACTTGCTATTGGCGGCTTTGCGCAATTGAGCGTATACGCAGTTTTTTATGGCGTGTCTTTAGCTGTTGGCAGCGTTTAGTGTTGCTATGCGCGGCCGTACATGTTTTGCAGCACTTGTATTTTTTTTCCTCCCATGCTACACTCCATGCAGGTACGATTTCTTGGTTTCTCCCGTAGCTTTAGGGTAATGCAACAAAGATGCGGGGAAACTCGGAGAGGCGTATGCGGCGCGTACCACGTCGCATGACCATCATCCAACAACAAGCAATCGTAGGATTGCTTTATTTATTTTTTATGCACGATGTGTATGCTTGATAAGAAAATCAAGAATCGCCTCATTCAAAAATTTCGCACCCATCCGAATGATACCGGGTCCAGCGAAATTCAGATAGCGATTCTCACCGAGGAAATTCGCCAACTGGCAGAGCACTTGAAAACCCATGTGAAAGACCACTCTTCGCGCAGAGGGCTCATTCGCAAAATCAATGAGCGTAAAAAACTTCTGCGTTATATGGAGCGCAATAATCCGCAGAGTTTTGAAACGCTTGCAGTAAAGCTGAAGATCAAAATTGCGAAGAAATTTGCCGAACGCAAAACGGCGCCGACAATAGAAGATGAAATTCTGCCCGCAAAGGTTGAAGAGGAAGAAACAACAATAGCTATACCCTATACCGAGGAAAAATAATCCCCATGTCGTTACCTATACTCACTATGACTAAACACAAGGAACAGCGCGTCGGCGTTTTCGTGGATGTGCAGAATATGTACCATTCGGCGAAAAATTTGTACGGCGCCAATGCTAATTTTAAAGAAATATTGGAAGCTGCAACGGCCGATCGCAAACTGATTCGCGCGCTTGCCTACGTCATTAAGTCCGATTCAGCCGAGGAAGAAACATTTTTTGATGCGCTGTTCAAGCAAGGATTTGAAGTGCACATGAAGGATTTGCAGATTTTTGCCGGTGGCAGCAAAAAAGGGGATTGGGATATCGGTATGGCGGTTGATTCGATTAAAATGGCCAACAAACTTGATGTCGTGGTACTCGTGACCGGCGACGGCGACTTTATCCCGCTCGTGCAGTATCTGCAACACAATAAAGGATGTCTCGCCGAAGTCATTGCCTTTGGCGAGACCACATCGCAGCGGCTCATGGAAGCGGCTGATGATTTTATTGATTTAAGTTTGGATAAAAAACGGTTTCTGTTGAAGAAATACTAACGCCCATTTTCAAAAGCAGGCGGATGCGAATGCAGCGTCACTTTTCGGACAACATTCCACAATTTTGCGCGTTGCGAATAAACAGTGCATGCTCAAAATTTTGAAATGTTCTTCCGACACCGCTTTTTGATGCAAGGGCACTTGAACGCAATATGCAAAAAGCACATGCTATCTATACTCTGGAATGGGGCGGAAAAAAACTGACCTTTACCTTTGGTCAGTTTGCGCTCCAGACCAATATGAGCTGCACCGTTCGCTACGGCGACACGGTGGTACTCGCAACCGCAGTTATCAGTAAGACCATAAAAGAAAACATGGACTATTTTCCACTCTCGGTGGACTATGAAGAGCGGTTATACGCGGCGGGAAAAATCAAAGGTTCGCGCTTTATCAAGCGCGAAGGACGGCCCTCGGATGAGGCGATTCTCACTTCGCGTATGATTGATCGCGCGGTGCGTCCCTTGTTTCCCTCATGGCTGATGAACGAAGTACAGGTGGTAACCACCGTACTCTCGGTCGATCAGGAAAACGATTCCGACATCCCCTCGCTTCTGGCGGCTTCCGCCGCACTCGCGGTATCCGACATTCCTTGGGACGGACCAATCGCCGGCGTGCGCGTTGGACACGTTGGCGGAGAGTGGGTGGTAAATCCCACCTTTGCCGCGCGGGAAAAGAGCGACATGGATCTCGTGTTCGCTAATGTTTCCGACCGCGTTATCATGGTTGAGGCAGGCGCAAAAGAGGTTCCTGAAAATGTGATGTACGACGCTTTTGTATTCGGCACAAAACATCTGCAACCGGTGCAAGCGCTGCTTGAAAAAATGCGGCAGGAGATTGGCAAAGAGAAAATCACCGAAGAAGTGCTGGAAGCCGGTGAAGAAACAACGAGTGATGACCAGGTGAATTATCAGACGCTCACTGAAGCATTTATAACGGAACATCTGGGAACTTATTTGTTTGGTACGCTCAACAACACGAAAGCGTCCCGCAAAGAGGCGATTGGTAAATTCAAAGAGGCGTTGGAAGCGCACTTGCTGGGGGCGCAGGTTGGCAAGGAAAAGCGGAGAAAGGCGCAAGGGCTGGCCGACGCCGCAGTGGGCAAAGAAATTGCACGCGCGATCTTGGATGAGCGAAAGCGCGTGGACGGTCGCGCACTCACCGACATCCGTCCACTGGTTTCCGAAGTCGGCATTTTGCCACGTACGCATGGTTCAGGCCTTTTTTCGCGCGGGGAAACACAAATACTCTCTATCGCGACGCTTGGTGCTCCCGGAGACGAACAGACGATGGAAAGTATGGAGCTCAATGGCAAAAAGAGGTACATGCACCACTATAACTTCCCAGGTTTTTCGGTTGGGGAAGTCAAGCCGCTTCGCGGTCCAGGTAGGCGCGAGATTGGTCACGGAGCGCTCGCAGAAAAAGCGCTTGAACCGGTATTGCCGGACAAAGAGTCGTTTCCCTATACCATTCGCGTGGTTTCGGAAACGCTCGGATCCAACGGATCGTCATCCATGGCATCGGTCTGCGGTTCAACATTGGCACTCATGGACGCGGGTGTGCCCATTGCGCGACCGGTTGCAGGTATTGCCATGGGCCTTGCTTCAGATGAAGAACAAGGACGCTATACGGTTTTAACCGACCTGCAGGATTTGGAAGACGGCAAGGGAGGTATGGACTTTAAGATCGCGGGATCGGAACAAGGCATTACCGCCATACAAATGGACACAAAAACCAAAGGTTTGCCGCTCAAGGTTGTGCAAGAGACACTGATTGCCGGATTGGACGCGCGTAAGCGGGTTTTGAAAAATATTGCGAGCGCAATTGCCGCGCCGCGTCCTGACCTCTCACCCTACGCGCCACGCATTACAACACTGAAAATAGATCCCGATAAAATTCGTAACGTTATCGGACCGGGTGGGAAAGTGATTAATGAAATTATTGATACGCTGGGCGTGCAAATTGATATTGAGAAAGACGGTCTTGTCATGATCACGAGCGTGAATGCGGAAAATGCGCAGAAGGCGCTCCAATGGGTGCAAGATCTGACGCGTGAAGCGAAACCCGGAGAGATTTTTGAAGGAACGGTAACGCGCATCATGCAGTTTGGCGCTTTTGTGGGAGTATTGCCGGGACAAGAAGGATTGGTGCATGTTTCAGAATTGGCGTGGAGGCATGTCCCAACGGTTGAAGATGTGGTGCATATCGGCGATAAAGTTCGCGTGCAGGTCAAAGAGATTGACGATCAGGGTCGTATCAATCTTTCCATGAAATCACTGCAAGAAAAACCTGCCGGATATGAAGATCAGAGCGGGCGTGATTTTGGCGGCGGAGGTCACGATCGATTCGGTGGCGACCGATCCGACGATGATCGCAAGATGCGTACGCGCCGCTTTCATGATCGGCGACAACACTAATATCTTATAACGCGTTTCAGACCTCCCGAAATATCTTTTTGTGGAGGTCTGTGTTATTGAACCGCCCCCACATTTCCTATGCGCAATCTATCCGAACAGGTACGGAGAAAATTCATAGGTAGCATCATACTGATCGCGGGAATGGGAAGCGCAGCGATGATTGGCGCACATACCTACGTCCTTTCATCACTTGCCTCGCGCGTACCTCATGACGCTGCTGCAGTAGTGGTAATGCGCCTTGACCATGAGGAACTTCGCGAATCCGCCATACGTGCGCTCAACACCTTAGATTTGCACACCATGAGCAGTTTAGTTGCCAGGGCTTCAGAAATTGCCATCGTATGGCCTCCGGAAAAAGCCCCGGTCGTACTCATTGCTGGAACGTCCTTGCCATATGAGGAAAATTCACAGGCGGATTTTTTTGTGTTATGGCAATGGTCGGAGAGAGATAGATTTCAGGTTTTGAGCGTCGATTCATCCGCTCTTGCATGGTATGAAGCGCATCGTCCTAGTGGTGTCGCGGCGTTGCCGCGTGTCGTACGGCGTGACCATCAACTTAACGGCTATGTGAATCCGCAACATGTTGTTGACCTATTTCCCGATCCCTTGCGCAGCAACATTGCGGTTCTCCCTCGCGGAGAAATAGAGGGCGGTTATCATCATGGGTCCTGGCAGGTAGTACTGCGGCCTAAAGTTCGGGGTACGGCGCATGATCTTGCGCACAAGACCGCATCCTATGGTGTGCGAAATATGCTGCGCATGCGGCAGAGCGGAGATTCTCTTGTCGCAGTTAATCCTTTTACCTTCCAGCTGTCTGGCGGGGCATCAATACCCGGATTTTTTCTTGAGCTTGAACCTCTTGCGTTATCTCAAAACCTCTATACCCGCGATATCCAAAACGCGCTTATTCCCCTGCCTGCCGCATCGCCGCTACATGTAACTTTCGCACTTCCGAAAAATATATTTTCGGATGATCGTGCCGAAATGTTGTTACAAAACATCCGCCTGATGCTCGTTGAAAAATACCCCAAGGAAGTTAATCGCACACTTCCCGATGGTAGTGATGCCACACTCACCATCGCCTCTGACAGATTTTTCCCCGTTATAGGCTCCGCAACTACAGGCACTGCAATTTTGCGAAGTACAGAAAGTGATGAAAGATTGCTTTCCTACGAGAGCTATGGCATTTTTAACGTATTTTCCACGGCAAGAAACGGATTTTCCACGTCAACTTTGGATGTAACCTCGCAAGATTTTTCGCTACGTAATGCCGATTGCCTATTGCCGACAGAAGATTTTCCCTTCATGCAAGGAAAGATCACAACGATTGCAGGCATCTTTCCCAAGTTATCCACATTGCTTGGACAAAGTTTTGAAAATATTACGCTTATTTTAGATAAAAATACGGTTAAGTTGTGCATAACGTAGCAAGCATACATTAAAGAATATTTCTTGTGCATAACTTGTGTAACAGGTGTAGCAAGCTCGCATCCGCAAATCTTTATAAATAGCCAATATCAGCAAAAATAGTTACGTATGTTGACGAAAATATTGAATAAATCCGTATTTCATGCTATGCTACTTACATGATCTTTCATAATCCTTGGAAAAGCTCCAAGGAAAAGCGTTCATAACAGGGTTTTGAATGCTTTTCCCTTCTCTACTCTTCGTTAAGGGTACGGAAGCCGACCCGGTACCCGCATAAAAAACAAAAATAAAAGTAAAAGGTTGCTTGTAAGAGTAAAAATATTTCTTACCGGTAACCATAAGAATGGTAGAGAAGTTGCTTTTCCAGTCGGCAAAAAGCTCTTTGAGTTCTTATTACTCAAAATCTTTGCTGCCGCATGGCAACGTGCGGTTACAAAGTGAGGTAAGAGCTCTGGGGCGCAATCGGCCTATTTATAAACAAAGGGGCGCAGATTGCGCCCCTTTGTTGTTTTTTGGGAAGGGTTGATTGCTTTTCTGTTTGTGTCTGCTATACTTAAAGAACAGAAATGAGACACAGGAAGTTGGAGGCAAGAGCGTTGCGTGCTCACCCACACCAGTGTTTTGCTTCTGACCATCAATGTTTTACTTCTCTTAATATTATGGATAAAACTTTTATTAACCATCAGAAAGAAAAGTTGCTTGCAAAGAAAGGCGAGATTGAACGTCTTTTGAGTTTGCGTTCGGTGCGCGATTCGCATGATACGGCGAATTTTGACCCGTTGTTTCCTGACTATGGCGACAAGGAAGAGGACAATGCCGAAGAGGTGGTGCAATTTGAAAAAAATATTGCCGTGGACGGGTATCTTGAAGAATCGCTCAAGGCGGTGAATGCCGCGCTTGTACGTATTACGGATGGGACGTATGGCATCTGCACGGTTACCGGAAAACCTATACCTCAACAACGTTTGGAAGCCATGCCCGAAGCGGCGACCATCGCCGGAGTATAACGTATGCGGCCGAGCATTTTTTACACAGCGCTCTTCGCAACGCTTTTTTTTATTGATCAGGCGGTAAAATATTTACTGACCAGCACCACGCCGCAAGACGCTTTACGCCAGGTGTTTCCTTTTTTTTCCCTGACCAGCACACTCAATCAAGGTGTAGCATTCGGTTTCGTGCTGGCGGTGCCTCTCTATGGAGTTTTAGTGAGTTGTGTTGTATTGGGATTTGTGTATCTGTGGCACTCCTATGCCATTCCCCTTGTGCGCGTAGGTGTCATAAGTATTACCGCGGGTGGCGTGAGTAATATGCTTGACCGTTTGCGCTTTGGCGGTATTCGCGATGTACTGTATATTCATGGCTTTACGGTTTTTAATTGTGCGGATATTTGGATTATCTACGGGGTTGGTGTGATTACGTATGTATTGTTCGCGCAGAGGATTTTTATAAAAAAAACCGCAGCGAAAGTGCCACTGCGGCAGTAAAGAACAAAGACGTATGCATGGCGCACGCGGCGGCGGGGCGGAGCGGCAGTTTCGCTCAAAGAAATTTCGCGCAAAGTTTAGAATATCCCAGTAAAATTCCTTGGCATTGTATTCGCCTTCTCCCAAAAACCGCACCCGAAGTATTGCGGGAGTGTTGCGCTCATCCCAGCCGCATTTGTGCGCCGAACACTCCTTGGCAAGAACTTTCTCAAGTTCTGCAAGCGACGCAACGACTACTCCCTGTTGTTCGAGCTGCAAAAGAAATTCCGCGCTTGTCGACGCGGAGGCAGAGATGGATAGTGTGGAAAATTCCAAGACTTTCATAAACCGCCTGAAGCCGGTATCTTTATGCGCTCAAGCGCATCGCGGGTATATACGTTTGACGGGTCCCAGAGCATCCACGAAGTGAGTCCCGCATCATAGACGGCGCGTATTTGTGCGCGGACTTCTTTTGCCGCATAAATTCCGCCGTAATTGAAATTTTGCAGCCATGGGCGGAGTTTTGTTGATGGAGCGGGTATCTTGGCAAGCCGTGCGGCCGCGGTACGCATGGAATAGTGTACCACCCCGTATGGATAGTGGTTGGGATTGTCATATCCGTGGAATGTTCGCGGATAGTGCGAGGGGTACACCATAGGAGCGATGTAATCAAAATACGGCTCGGCATATTCCAATATCTGTCCGATATTGAGATCATCGCTATTGGTGGTCGTCATGCCGAAAAGATCAACCGAGAGTGGCACTCTAAGATCGCGTACATGTTCCGCAAGATACGCGAAAAAGTCTCGCAGGACGGTTGCTTTGCCGTATGCAGGATCGGCGGCAATCTTTTTTCCACTGAAGGGGTAGTGCGTATCCTTTATGTTGCCGTCCGAATGGAAACGGACATAGTCAAAGTTAAGTTCATCAAAGCCGATTGCATACGATTCACGCGAGAGCGTCACTATATACTCCCAAAAATTGCTCGCGCCGACGTCAATGTACTGTATGTCTTTATAATCCTTCCACGGCGCAGCTCTGTCGCTCGCTTTTTTCACCGTGAGTTCCGGGTGCACTTTTGCGTAGTGCGTGTCCTGAAACACGGTGATGCGTCCTATGACATAGATGTCCTTTTGATGCAGGAATTCAATAAACTCCTTGAGATCGGATGCCACGCACCCCGATACGCTACGTTGCATGAGCGCGGGATTATCAGACCGGAATGTGATGGTTCCCGAATAGTCTTTTATATCAATCACCAGCGCATTGATTTCCGTATCATCGGCAAGCGCAACAATGCGATTGCGCAAACGCGGTGTTGCCGCGACACAGCTCGTCATGTAGAGCGCTTTTACCGAATTCGGTATGCCCATATGACCGACGGGTGAAGGATGGGTATGAGCACACTCATTACATTCCTGTGCCACAGCCGTTGCGGTCAGACCGATACATAAGATAACCAACCAGTGCATCTTCATAATTGTCCTCCACGATGATAGAATTGTTAAAGAACACCTCTCGTTTTCTGCTTTCTGCGGGGAACAGCGCAGTAGCATATCACAACGGCAGAGAAAAGCAATGCACGCTTCTCACTCATGCGCTATAACCTTCTTTCTCGCCGGCGGGTCATTTTTATGGAGAGTAAAACTTGCTTCCTTGCGGTTTACCCTGTAGGGTAGATGTGGACGAAGACTCGGAGATTTTGTTACCCTTATATCTCGCAAGTTGTTTGTATGCCCTCAACCAAACTCTATTCCGCAACCGCTTTCGGATTGGAAGCGTCGCTCATAGAAGTGGAGTGTGATATTGCCGAAGGACTCGGCAATTTTCTTATCGTCGGCTTACCCGATACGGCGGTGCAGGAATCGCGGGAGCGGGTGCGCGCTGCGATTAAGAACAGTGGATTTACGTTTCCCCGCACGCGTATTACGGTCAATCTTGCGCCGGCGGATATGAAAAAACAAGGTCCTGCGTATGATCTTCCCATTGCGCTATCCATTTTGGCGGCTTCAGGACAAGTAGATATACATAGGACTTTTTTTGATGCCCGAGGAAACGTTATGGCGTTGTGCATCGGTGAACTTTCCTTGGACGGGTCGGTGCGCCCGGTTGCTGGCGCGCTGCTCTTCGCATTACTTGCGAAGGATATGGGTTTAACAACACTCTTTGTTCCCGAAGATAATGCGCAGGAAGCCGCATTGGTACAAGGTCTTGTAGCACTGCCCGTTACGCATCTTTCCCAGCTTGTGAGCCATATTGATAACCGCTCGTTTATTTCCCCGGCCATACCTACTGATCCGGTTCTTGAAGCCAGCGGCAATGGAAATTTGTATGATTTTGCGTACATCCGGGGACAGGAACAGGCAAAGCGAGCGCTGGAAATTACCGCAGCAGGTGGACACAATATCCTACTTTCCGGAACGCCCGGTTCGGGTAAAACGCTGCTGGCGCGGAGCCTTCCGAGCATTCTGCCCTCGCTGCACATGGAAGAAGCCTTGGATGTTACGAAAATTGCAAGTGTGTCAGGAACGTTGCCACCCCGCACGGCGTTAGTGCGCAATCGACCTTTTCGCAATCCGCATCATACGGCCTCACTGGTTGCATTGGTTGGCGGCGGTAGCTGGCCAAAGCCCGGTGAAGTGAGTATGGCGCATCGCGGCGTGTTGTTTCTGGATGAGTTTCCCGAATTTGCGCGGGCGGCATTGGAGGGTTTGCGCCAACCGCTTGAGGATGGTATGGTAACGGTTTCCCGCGCATCGGGAACCCTTGCTTTTCCCGCAAAATTTATGCTGGTTGCCGCGCAAAACCCTTGCCCATGCGGGTATCTTACGGATCCGGATCGCGCGTGTGTCTGCCCGCCGCATGCGGTCAGCAACTACCATAAAAAACTTTCAGGGCCGCTGCTTGACCGGATTGATATCTTTATAGAAGTGCCGCGTGTACCCGTAAGCGAACTACTTGATGTGTATGAGGGAGAAACATCGGCTGCAATACGCCTGCGTGTTGAACGCGCGCGCAGTATACAGGCGGATCGCTTCAGGGAGTATGGCATACTGACCAATGCCGAAATGTCTTCAAAAGCTGTAGCGGACTACTGTCTACTGACGCCTTCCACAAAATCCATGCTTGAACATGCCATTGTGCACATGAAGCTTTCCGCACGCGCCTATTTTCGCACGCTCAAAGTTGCGCGAACTATCGCAGACCTTGCGGCAAGCGCGCGCGTGCTGGATGCGCATGTGCAAGAAGCCTTGCAGTATCGGCAGCGCGAGCAACCTATCTGGTAAGTACCTCCCCTATGCCCCTTGCCTTAAGCGTTATTATTCCAGCGTACAACGAGTCCAAAAGAATCGGCGATACACTGCGGGACGTGCACGCATATTTGGAGAAATCCTATTTGGACCGCTATGAGATAGTGGTGGTTGATGATGGGTCAACGGATGCGACATGTGCTGTTGTACGGCAGATGGCGACTATATATTCCACGGTCATGCTGGTAGCGTCTTTGCAGAACCGAGGAAAAGGTGCGGCGGTTGCACAAGGCATGCTTGCGGCACAGGGGGACGTGCGGCTTTTTATGGATGCGGACAATGCGACAACTATCCGCGAGCTTGAAAAACTCTCCCCTTTTCTTGCGCAAGGGTATGCGGTTATTGCTGGGTCAAGGGCACTACCTGAAAGTGTGCTCTTGCGCCACCAGCCTCGCCTGCGTGAATATATCGGTCGCATGGGCAATTGGGTTATTCAACGGCTCCTTGTAGGGGGTATTGAAGACACGCAATGTGGTTTTAAAATTTTTAGCCGAGAGGCTGCCGAAAAAATATTTAGCAACTTACGCACGCATAGATGGGCGTTTGATGTGGAAGCTCTCATGCGTGCCAATGCTTACGGATTTCGTATCAAAGAGGTTCCGGTTGTATGGCAAGATTCCGCACAAGACAGCAAGATGGCGCATATCAGGAGCTATCTCTCCATGGCACACGAGCTTGTGTGCCTGTTGCCGCTGCGCCTCCGGCTTGTAACACAACAACCACATCGTCGCTATGCAGCATGACGAACGCCAACCCGCAGTTCAACTTATTTACGATCTCTTGAAAATACCGCTCACTATCGGAGGGTCTGCGCTGTTTTTTTGGATTTTTGCGCGCCCGCAATTGGTAGCCTACGTATTTGGCCTGGGTTTCGGTATTATCGTATGCATGCTATTTTTTACTGCCACCGCATATCTGGAGCAGGGGTGGAAGCATCGGCGCATGTGGCAGGTGCACGAAGGTCTTGAGCAGCCGTATCAAAACTGCAAGAATGATGTTTCCGGCTATTTTTTTGCGATTGTGGTGCTCGTAACCCCGTTGTTTTTTGGCACAGAGGTTGTGCTGTCTGACTATCTGCAAGCAGGTTCCGCATTTGCGGTGTTCCTGCTCATACGTGCATCTTTTACCTCATCATTCATATGGCAGACTTATCGCGCGCAGGCACTTACAGCGCTCATGATACTCGCGGTACCTCTGCTCGCAGGTGAGACGCTCTCCTTGAGTGACTTGTGCCAGGCAGCCGCATCACTTCCGCCCCTATTTATGGTGCAACGTTGTTTTGTGCGCAAAGGTTTTACCGGTGTGCGTGCGACGCCGCGGATTATCGTAGCGTGTGCGAGAAATGAAATAGGCATTCTACTCGCTGCATCCACGGCGCTCCTGCCAATCTTTTTTAAAGAGCCGGAAGCGCTTTCCCTGCATCTCATCCAGGGCATGGTAGCGCTCGGCGCGTTTTATATCATAGCGTACGGGTATGCGTACGTTGCCTTTTGTCGAGGATTTGCAGGCATTGCTGTTGCCGCAGCAAGCATTTTCCTCACCCCCTTTGTGTTTGGGTGGTTGCCATCACTCGTAACGTTACTCCAGGCGGCAGTGGTTGCCGTGGTGCTTATCGGCTTACAGCGTTGCCTATCGTACGGCGCGCCGAACGAAGAAACATAACCGCAATTCTCTGTCCGTAAGTTGTTGGTGATTAGCGTATGTAGTTGAGCGGATTGATGCGCTGACCGTTCAGCATTACTTCAAAGTGCAAATGACTTCCGGTGGAACGACCGGTTGAACCCATGATGCCAACGGTTTGCCCTTTGGCAACCGGCTCTCCTTTTTCTACCCAGAGCTTGCTTAGGTGCGCATAGCGCGTGATGATACCGTTGCCGTGCTCAATGAGCACCTGAATCCCGTAGCCGCTCGCATTCCATCCGGCGGCAATCACTGTACCACTCTCTGCCGCATATATGGGCGAGGTAAGATTGCCGTCAATATCCAGACCCCCATGTTGCCAGCCGTAATACTGGGTAATGACATGCCCGGAAGTAGGCCAAATCATACCAGAAATTGTGGCATTCGTCGCACTCTTGGGAATAAGTCGTTCCACGATGCGCTCAACTGTTGTCTTTTGCGGTGTAGGCGTGGGTACCGGAGTAAATGGTTTGCGTCCCCCTGGTAAGAAGAGTTTTTGTCCTATTTGCAGGTCATCGGCATCCGCCAGCCGGTTTGTTCGGATAATTTTTGCGCTGTCCCCATCATACTGCCGGGCAATCTTGTCCAGCGAATCTCCCGCTTTCACCGTATGCCGTATGCCGGTTTCGGGTAAAATGCGCAGTACATCACCGGGGCGTATGTAGTCATACGCACCCAAATTATTTTCCCACAGTATGGTATTCACCGAGATGCCAAAATTTTCCGCAAGTATTGAAATGGTATCGCCGATCTCTACAGTGTAATCAACAATGTCCGTGCGTTTCCCAGATGTAGTTTTTTCCATGCTGGGCATTTCTGATTTCAGCACAGCCGTATTATCCTGCGTGGTACCGATTAACTGGGCTTTTTCCAGCAAGTATTCTTCTGCAAACGCTTCTTGCGAAGTTAGCGGTACGGTTGCGGTAATTGCCGTTTCATTGCTGAAGTAGTTCACTACCCCCGTATCGGGCAGATACGCGCTCATTTCCTGGACTGTTTCCGTTTCCATTTCTTCCGGCTGTACTAGTTCTGCAAGCAAACTTTTTTTGCCGAAAGACTCAACATCTACCCGCGTTTCCTGTGCCTGCAGATTTGCGGCGATGACAAAACCGCCGAGCATGATAAAAATTATGTACAGAAGCGATCGCTTGCCTATGATCACGCCAATCGCTTCATCGCCAACAAAAAAACGTCTTAGCAGCATTTCACAAAAGCGCAGCGAACGGTAGAAAGGTACGCCAAGGTAGGCAAGAAAATTTTTGAGCACCGCGCGCAAGCCGTGTTGGTAGAAAAAAAGCGCTACGGCAACCGCCGAACGCTTGATGAAAATAAGCGATCGAAACATCGCTATAATGCTCTTCAGGAAAAATTGCGTAAGAGAATACCGAATAGCGCGGAGTGCGTATGCCGCAACAGCATGTAGTCCGCAAGAAAGCGGTAAAAACATGTAGTACGGCTTTGCATATTTACGCAACATACGATATCATGAAGCACAGAGTATGTCAATCTGTACCTATCCACGCACGCTTTATATGCATGACGCTTCCCCAAAAACGGAATTCTCCGCTTCGGACATTGCCAAGCGTATTTTGCGCACCGTCCTATGGTTTGACCTTTTTCAATATCCTGTTACCTCCTTTGAAATTTGGAAGTGGCTTGTCCCGGAAAACTCGGGGAACAACGTACACTATACGCTTTTTGAAATACGACGCGAACTTGTGGAAAATCCGCAACTTGTCGCGGTGCTTGTATGCGAACACGGCTGTTATCGCTTGCGTTCCGCAGACGTTCGCTCAAGCGGACGTTTTGACGCATGGGTTGTTGCAGAGAAGAAGTATCGGAAAGCAAAAAGATTCGTCCGTATTTTTTCGTTGCTGCCTTTTGTGCAAGGCATCGCTATCTGCAATTCGCTGGGGTATCGGAACGCGCGGGAAAATGATGACATTGATCTCTTTATACTCGCGTCCCCGGGACGATTGTGGCTCACGAGATTTTTTGTAACCGGCGTACTCGCGTTGCTGCGCCAGCGGCCTACATCACTCCATGCGAAAAATAAACTTTGTCCGAGTTTTTTTCTTAGCGGCATACACCTGGATTTGCACGCCTATGCGCTCGCGGATGATTTGTATTTGCGGTACTGGGTGACGCAGCTGACGCCGCTCATCAATCGGCAAAATATTTTTTCACGTTTTCAAAGTTACAATGCCTGGGCGGAGCCGCCTGTTCCAACTATCGGGGGCGGAGAAAGGTACCATCGGTCACAACGTTTTTTTTCACTGCTTGAGTATGTATGCAAACGCTGGCAGCTTGGACGTCTTCCGGAGAAACTTCGCTTGATGGCGAAAAATCCGCAGACGCACGTGGTCATAACGGACACAATCCTCAAATTTCACGACCAGGATCGCCGCGCCGCGTATCGTGATGCGTGGCATGCGCAGTGCAATGCACATGGTGTAGACTGACCCTATGGTAAAAAAAATGACCATCCTGTTGCGTATGACATACTTCGCCATAGTGCCTCTCCTTTTTTTCCTTCTCCCGCTGCAAACCCGCTGGATTATTGCTCCTATGTTCATAGGAGGATTTGAAGTGCCCTACGGAACGCTCTCGCTGGTCGCAACGGAAGTGGTGCTCTGGCTCGCCGTCCTATTGCTGTTCACCCAACACCATCCTTCCACCATAATCTTACGGAAGTTGCTGCGCGGGTGCAGCGGCATGGTAGTTGCCGCCGCACTCTTGTTTTTTGCCGCTCAAGGATTTTTTGCCGCTGCAAAGCCGCTTTGGATTGCGGCGCTGCTGCACCTTGTGGAAGGAGCTGCGCTCATTACGCTCACAGCTGCCTATCCGCGTAAGCTACTGCTCGTCTCTGCGTTTATCGTGAGCATGCTCGTCCAATCAGGATTTGCGGCGGCACAAACGCTGCAGCAAAGCATACCCGCATCAACGCTGTTGGGTATGGCTGCGCAGGATCCGCAAACGCTTGGGGTTGCGGTTATTGAAACGCAAACATCGCGCATCCTACGCGCTTACGGAGGCCTGCCACACCCGAATATTTTAGGAGGTTATTTGGCGATCGGCATCTTTATCGCACTACTTGCCTATCTGGAAGTACAGCGCCGTATCGCTATGGTGTGGCAACAAGCGTCCGACGACGCACCTGCAGAGTGCGGGATACGGGAAAGAAAACTGCTCGCGGCGGACATTTTTTTTATCTCAAGTTTTGTGCTGCTTGCTTTCGCACTTGCGCTGACTTTTTCGCGATCGGCTTGGTTGGGGCTTGACGCGGGAATCATCGGGGTGGCTATTGGTGCGGCGCGGATGCGCCAAGCATTTCCAAAAATCGCTTTTGCCAAGATGCTCATATGCGTGGGACTTGGTGCGCTGACTGCCATCGCGTTTTTCCCGGAAGCGTATGTAACGCGGCTTACACGCGGATCGCGCGCCGAAATCCGCTCGCTCGCCGAACGCACGGAGTTGACCGCTACGGCGTTGCACCGGGTTTCGCAGCATCCCGTGCGGGGTGTTGGCTTGGGCCAGGGTGTTGTTGCGTTTATTCCCGAAACGAATACACTTCCCGGATGGACCTACCAACCGCCACACAATGTGTTTTTGCTCATATTGCTGGAGTTAGGAATTATGGGAACGACGCTCCTGTGCCTGCTTGCCGCTGTCATACTTCGGTATGTCCGCGTACCTCCATTTGTATTACCCTACCTTGCGCTCATCGGCATGATCGGGCTCTTTGACCACTATCTGTGGAGCCTCTATCCCGGGGTACTTTTGGCATGCGCCGGTTTGGGCTTGACAATTGTTACAGGCTCGCTATACTATGAGAGCGATTAGCACTCTCACAGCATGAGTGCTAATCAAGTCATATTTTCTCACTATCGGTTTTTCGCATGAAAAGAGCATTTTCAGGCGTATAAAGCCACCTACAAGCACTATATGCACATTAGACCATTAGGTGATCGTGCGCTCATCAAACCGCTGGAAGCGGAGGAAGTTACCAAATCCGGCATCATTATCCCCGATACCGTGGACAAGGAAAAAAAAGCGGAAGGAAAAATTGTCGCGCTGGGCGACGGAGAAAAATTAAAAAAGCTTGCGCTGAAAGTTGGCGACAAGGTACTCTTCGGTTCCTATCGGGGAGAAGACATTAAGGTGGACGAGGTGGAGTATAAAATTCTTAATCATGATGACATTTTAGCGGTTATCGCAAAGTAACGCACCGGCGCAAATTATCATTTACATCGGTGTGTTTGTACAACTCTATGGCAAAACAAATTCTTTTTGATGAGCAGGCGCGCGCCAAGATGAAAAAAGGCGTGGATACGCTTGCCAACGCAGTTAAAGTTACCCTAGGACCGCGTGGGCGCAACGTTGTGCTGGATCGTGGCTTCGGTAGTCCGACCATCACCAAGGATGGCGTAACGGTTGCCAAGGATATTGATTTGGAAGACAAATTTGAAAATATCGGAGCGGACTTGGTAAAAGAAGTCGCGTCCAAAACCAATGATGTGGCGGGCGACGGCACAACCACGGCGACTATTTTAGCGCAAGCAATGATTGCCGAGGGCATAAAAAACGTAACGGCCGGAACGAATCCTCTGGCAATTAAGCGTGGCATTGAAAAGGGCGTGGAAGCAATTATTGAAAAGCTCAAAAAAAATTCCAAGAAGATTGAGACCACCGCGGAAAAAGCGCAAGTCGCCAGCATTTCCGCAAATGATGCGGAAATTGGAAAATACATTGCTGAAATTATGGAAGAGGTCGGAGACGAGGCGCCGATTAATGTGGAAGAATCACAGACGTTTGGCGTCAAGAAGAACGTGGTGGAAGGTATGGAGTTTGACAAGGGCTACATCAGCCACTATATGGTGACGAACTCCGATCGCATGGAGGCCGAACACGATGAATCGCCAATTTTGATTACGGACAAAAAGATCTCCAGCATCCAGGAAATTCTGCCGGTCTTGGAAAAACTCGCGCAGACCGGAAAGAAGGACCTGGTCATCATCGCGGAAGACTTGGAGGGCGAAGCACTGGCGACACTCGTTGTCAATAAACTGCGTGGCACATTGAATGTATTGGCGGTCAAAGCACCGGGATTTGGCGATCGGCGCAAGGAGATGTTGCAGGACATTGCGATATTGACCGGAGGAAAAGTGATTTCCGAAGAAGTCGGCTTGAAACTGGAAAACACCGAGCTGACGATGTTGGGAAGCGCACGCAAGGTGGTTGCCACCAAGGAGTACACCCGTATTATTGAGGGCAAAGGCAATGAGAGCGACATCAAAGCGCGCATTGAGCAGATTAAAAAATCGATAGAGCAGTCAGACTCCGATTTTGACAAGGAAAAATTGCAGGAACGTCTGGGCAAGCTCTCATCAGGCGTTGGCGTATTGGAAGTTGGCGCCGCAAGCGAAGTGGAAATGAAGGAGAAGAAGCACCGCATTGAAGATGCGCTATCAGCAACGCGCGCCGCGATTGAAGAAGGTGTTGTTGTTGGCGGTGGCGTTGCGCTTCTGCGGACATTGCCCGCGCTCAACGAAGTCAAAGTGGACGGCGAAGAAAAAGTCGGTCTTGCCATTTTACGTCGCGCAATTGAAGAGCCGCTTCGTCAGATAGCAGAGAACGCGGGAAAAGACGGTGCCGTGGTCGTTGAAGAAGTAAAAAAGAGCAAGGGCAATTACGGCTATAACGCGGCAACGGACACGTACGAAGATTTGGTTGAGTCCGGCATCATTGATCCGGCGAAGGTGACGCGTACGGCACTGGAGAACGCCGCATCCATTGCCGCAATGTTCCTGACAACCGCAGTCGTAGTCACTGACATTCCGGAGAAGAAGGATGCGCATGAGCCTGACATGTCCGGCATGGGCGGCGGCATGGGTATGGGCGGTATGATGTAAAAATTGTAGAAACAAAAAAACAACCCCAATCAGGGGTTGTTTTTTTGTAGACATGTGCTAGGTTGGTACGTTGAGCACATACTGTGTCCAATCTTAATATTTTAACGCATAATGCACAGGAGATTTATTTTTTTTGAATCCCAACTCTTAAAACTATTAGGCTGACGGACAAAACACTTGACACCCCTTACAAGAAGCGTTATACTGCGTGAGCTGGTTACAAAACGCCAATTCCATGTGGAAAAGACGTGGAAAACCTGCTGATCATAAATACAGAGCTTCAAACCCTACGGGGGATACGCTATGCGAACCACTACTTTATCTTCTCCTAAGTCAGGCGGTTAAATCCCCTCGTGTTTTTTGGACGCGAACCGCTTGCAAGCGGTTTTTTTGACGCTCGTTTTCATGGATTTCAGCATGTAGCTCACAAGCAATGCTTGTTGGCTGCTCCACTGAAAATTCAGAAACCGGAAATACTGATTGTACGTTGACAACTACATACAACAAGAATCAACACATTGAAAACTATCTAAATAAGAGTTTTCAAATCTAGTCAGAGAGATGCAAATCTCTCAGTCGAGCAAGTACGACATACAATTGCAATACGTATGTCAGGATAATCAAAAGAGTATACGGTGGATGCCTCGACACGAAAAGCCGACGAAGGACGTAGCAACCTGCGATAAGCCTCGGGGAGGTGGTAAGCAACCTGTGATCCGTGGATTTCCGAATGGGGCAACCCATCTTGAGTCATGTCAAGATATCATCGCCTGAATACATAGGGCGGTGAAGGGCACCCGCTGAAGTGAAACATCTCAGTAAGCGGAGGAAAAAAGAACAATAATGGGCGATAGGCGTTTGTTCTCATTTTGGGAACAAGTGCCTATTGTCTTGTGATTCCCCGAGTAGCGGCGAGCGAAAGGGGACAAGCCTAAACCGTAGCAGTGGTTGGTTTTGCCGGATGGAGAGCTTTTAGCTAGCCTGAAACGCGAGACCGTTGCAAGGTACAAGCCGTTGCTGCTGCGGGGTTGTGAAATGATGACGTTCGGGCGCTTGTACGCTCGAGGTAAAGTTAATACTTCCTTAGTAGAAAGGGTTGGAATGCCCTGCCAGAGAAGGTGAAAGCCCTGTACGCGAAAAGGGTAAGCGCTTTACGGTTATTGTCTTCAAGTACCACGGGACTCGAGAAACCCTGTGGGAATCCGGCGTGACTATGCGCCAAGGCTAAATACTTTTCGTGATCGATAGTGAACTAGTACCGTGAGGGAAAGGTGAAAAGCAGGCCGGTGAGGCCGATGAAATAGTATCTGAAACCGTATACTTACAAGGAGTGGGAGTCCCAATTTATTGGGATGACCGCGTGCCTATTGAAGAATGAGCCAACGAGTTTGTGCATGCTGCATGTTTAAGCTCTACGGAGCGAAGGCGCAGGGAAACCGAGTCTTAACCGGCGTATGTCCCGATTTATCGGGCATGAGCAGTATGCACAAGACCCGAAACCGGGTGATCTAACCATGGTCAGGATGAACCCTGATGATAAGTCAGGGGAAGGTCCGAACCCACGCGCCGTGCGACACGCGGGGATGAACTGTGGTTAGGGGAGAAATTCCAATCGAACTCGGTAATAGCTGGTTCTCCTCGAAATAGCTTTAGGGCTAGCCTTGAATTATATGCATCCTGGTGGTAGAGCACTGGATGGGAAGTGGGGGGTAACCTACCCTTTCCAATCAAACTCCGAATGCCGGGAATGTAGATTCGGGAGTCAGACAGTGGGGGCAAAGCTCCACGCGTCAAAAGGGAAACAGCCCAGACCCTCGTCTAAGGTCCCAAAATTGTCATTAAGTGTAAAAGGTGGTGTTGTGACTCAAACAACCAGGAGGTTGGCTTAGAAGCAGCCATCCTTTAAAGAAAGCGTAATAGCTCACTGGTCAAGTTGTTTCGCGCCGAAAATGTACCGGGGCTCAAATGACGTACCGAAGACAGGGATTTTTCGATTTATCGGAAAATGGTAGAGGAGCATTCCAAGTGCGGCGAAGTCGTATCGTAAGGTACGGTGGAGCGCTTGGAAGAGAGAATGTTGGCATGAGTAGTATAAAGGCGGGTAAGAACCCCGCCCACCGTAAGCCTAAGGTTTCCATGGGCAACGCAAATCGGCCCAGGGTTAGTCGGTCCTAAGGTCAACCCGAAAGGGGTAGCCGATGGATGAGCAGGTTAATATTCCTGCACTTGTATGTGTTTTCGATGGGGTGACGGAGTGCAAAGGTCATAGCGTTTTTTGGCTATAGGCGTTGCTGGCGAAGTAAGTGTGTGTCCCAGGCAAATCCGGGACACGTGAAGCGCTGAACGTTGGCAGAAGGGAAAGCTCTCGGGCAGACCCGATTGTGGTGAATGCACTCCCCAGAAAACCCTCTAGAGCTAAGCACATGCAATCCGTACCGCAAACCGACACAGGTAGGCGAGTTGAGTATACGACGGTGCACGAGATAACCCTCGTTTAGGAACTCGGCAAAATAGCGGCCGTAACTTCGGGATAAGGCCTGCCCCGAGCAATCGGGGCCGCAGCGAAAGATGTCAAGCGACTGTTTATCAAAAACACAGGTCTCTGCAAACTCGTAAGAGTATGTATAGGGGCTGATGCCTGGCCAGTGTCCGAACGTTAAGGGGAGAGGTGAAACCCTTCGGGGCGTAGCTTTGATCCGAAGCGCGGATGAACGCCGGCCGTAACTATAACGGTCCTAAGGTAGCGAAATTCCTTGTCGGGTAAGTTCCGACCTGCACGAATGGCATAACGACTTGACAACTGTCTCAACGAGGGACTCGACGAAATTGCAATGTGCGTGAAGATGCGCACTACCCGCGGCTAGACGAAAAGACCCCGTGAAGCTTTACTACAACTTGATATTGGATTAGGGTTCTGCATGTTCAGGATAGGTGGGAGACTTCGGTCAACCTTGAGATACCACCCTTGCAGTGTCTTAATTCTAACTTACCGCCGTAGCAGTGGCGGGAGGACAGTATCTGGTGGGTAGTTTAACTGGGGCGGTTGCCTCCTAAAATGTAACGGAGGCGTTTACAAAGGTTGGCTAGGGTCCAATGGAAACGGACTTGATAGTGCAAAGGCATAAGCCAGCTTTACTGCAAGACCTGCAAGTCGAGCAGTTGCGAAAGCAGAACTTAGTGATCCGACCGTACGACGTAGGACGGCGGATGCTCAACGGATAAAAGCTACTCCGGGGATAACAGGCTGATCCCGCCCAAGAGTCCATATCGACGGCGGGGTTTGGCACCTCGATGTCGGCTCATCGCATCCTGGGGGTGGAGAAGCTCCCAAGGGTTTGGCTGTTCGCCAATTAAAGCGGTACGCGAGCTGGGTTCAGAACGTCGTGAGACAGTTCGGTCTCCTATCTGCCGTGGGCGTTGAAACTTGAGAGGACTCTTCCCTAGTACGAGAGGACCGGGAAGAACGAACCTCTGGTGTGCCGGTTGTCCTGCCAAGGGCATAGCCGGGTAGCTACGTTCGGCACGGATAAACGCTGAAAGCATCTAAGCGTGAAGCCGTCCTCAAGATTAGGTTTCGTTATGAGACACCTGGGAGACTACCAGGTTGATAGGCGCTATGTGTAAGGCCCGCAAGGGCTTCAGCAGAGGCGTACTAAGCAGTCCAGATTATCCTGACATAGGTGTTGCGATTCAACAATAGTGAAGGTGACAGAGTTCCGGTGGTTCTTGCGATGGGGAAATACCCGATCCCATTCCGAACTCGGTCGTCAAGCCCATCAGCGCCGATGATACTCTTTATGGGGAAAGTAGGTCGCCGCCGGTGCTCTGTCACCTTCACAAGAACTGTAGATTCAAAAACCCGCCGCAAGGCGGGTTTTATCATTATCAAAATCAAAGGATCTCTCCTTTCTTAGTCATACGGCGTTGACTCGCCTTACTTCATAGAGGAGATGGAGTATGCTCTTTCATGCCATGTGTTTTACCGCATTTAGATTCACCAAGGAGAAAAGCAGTATTTGCGCATTTGTTGAAGAGTACATGGTATACATGCAAGTACTTTGTGGAGGAGAAGATCATCCCACATATCAAGAAATGGCACACACGATTCTTCAGCACTATCTTTCCGAAAATCGATCGGACTGGGCATTCTCTCACGATGTAGTTACCTGTAAACATGCATACTTTCTTGACGTCAACAATGTTAGAGACGGAGAAGTCCAAGGTCCGTACCTGCTTACGGACAAAATCCCAATTCCCATAAGATCGCCAGCAAAATTACATGTATTGCCATTTTCCCAACCAAAAACCCCGCCTGCGGTTGCATGGCGGGGATTTTTTATACGTAGAGAAAGATTATTTCTTTCTCTTGCGCGCTACTTTTTTGCGCTTTGGCACTGCTTTGCGCGCCACCTTTTTCTTGGTGGTTTTCTTAGCCGGTTTGCGCTTTGCCGGTTTGCGCGCTACTTTCTTCTTTGCAGGTTTCTTTTTTGCTGGCATGGGGAATCACCTCCTTTCAAAAACTTTCGCAAAAATTTTTTTATTCGCATGGGGAAAATATTTTTACGAAAGAAGATATTTTATATTGCTCAACATGAAACAAGAAAACAAAACATTCGTTGTGTATAAGTGTACAATGATTAAAAATATTGTGCAAGTTTTTTTACCGCAACCTGTTGAAAACTTTTTTGAAAAATATTGTGAACACTCCCCGCTCTTACAGGCGGGGAGTGTTCACAAAGAAAATTAGCGAAGTGTATTACCTCGCGGTAATTCTTTTGGCAGAATTCAAAACCCCTTGGAATTTCTTGGCGGAAACCAATGCCGAGGGGCGAAGCCCCGAGGCAATCCTTTTCCAAAACTGTGAAAGTTTGATCTTGGTGGGATATTCTAAACTTTGCTCGAACCTTTTTTCAAAACAAATGATGCGGCACGCCCCGAGCGCGTGGTGGTTTGAAACTAAATCGTACGCCCGTATCGTTCCGCCACCGCCTCGCAAAGCCTCGGCGGACACCAAAAAAAAATGTTACTTGCTTTTCGGATTTGCACGCGACCAATTTTTTCTGAAAATGGAAAGGATATTTTTCTTTTTGGGATTCTGCCCTAAAAGTTTCTGGGCAGGTGGCGTAACAATTTGGATGTCACAAATGGAAAAGGATGGGTTTGGGGAGGAATTTTCCATTTGCTCTTCTTTTTGTTTTTGTGAGAATTCGGGGGGAGGTTATCCACATAGACATGTACTTGACTATTGTTATGCGTGGGAGTAATATTTAAGCATTAACGCAAATACTTAAACATGTTAGAACCATCACAAATATCAAAAATTAAAGAAACACTAAAGGAACAGAGCACTTCTTTGGTTGATGTGTTTAGTTTGCTTGGGGATAAAAATCGGTTCCTTATTATAAAACTCCTTATAGAACAAGGGGAGATGTGTGTTACCGATCTTGCTAATGTCCTGGATATTTCAGTATCGGCAGTATCACAGCACCTGCGGATACTTGAGATGTCGAGGATGGTCGAAGGCGAGAAAATGGGGCAGATGATGTGCTACAAGCCAAAGATAGACGACCCAAGAATTAAGAAGATTATCAATTTAATGTAAAAGTAATATGAAAAACAAGGCATCACTTAATATTAAAGTAATTACTGGCAGCACTCGCGAGGGCCGTTTTAGTGACAAGGCAACCGCATGGATTGCCGAGGAAATCAAAAAACAGAAAGAAGCTGTAGTTGAGGTGCTTGATTTGCGCGACTACGATATGCCATTTTTCAACGAGCCGATGAGTCCGTCATTCAAACAAGAACCCTACAAAAATGAAGCGGTTGCGCATTTTACAAAGAAAATAGAGGAGGCCGACGGTTTTGTCATGGTTACGCCCGAATACAATCATGGAACATCCGGCGTACTTAAAAATGCGCTCGATTGGGTTTATAGGGAGTGGAACAACAAACCGGTTGCTTTTGTAAGCTACGGCAGCGTCGGCGGCGCGCGCTATTGAGCAATTGCGCCTCAACGCTATTGAGCTTCAAATGGCGCCGATTAGAAACGCCGTGCATATTCCGGGTGAACAGTATTTCCCGGTGTTGTTCGGCAAGATAGAGGCCAAAGAACTTTTTGCTTTGCAGTCGGACAAAGCGGAAGCCATGATTACCCAACTTTTGTGGTGGACACGAGCATTGAAAAAAGCTCGTGAGTAAAAGAATTATCAATTTAATGTAATTAAAAAATAACTTAAAAACACTATGAAAAATGTAACCATATATTCAACACCAACTTGCCATTTCTGTCACGCAGCTAAAGAATTCTTCAAGGAAAATGGTATCGTCTTCACGGACTATAACGTTTCGGAAGATTCTGCGAGACGCGATGAGATGATTCAAAAAAGTGGACAGATGGGCGTGCCAGTCATTTTTGTTGATAATGAAATGGTAACAGGGTTTGACGAACCAAAACTTCGAAAGCTTTTGGAGATTAAATAAAACTATGCCCGGACTCGCCATCTCATCATTTTTTGCCGGACTCCTCACTTTCTTAGCGCCATGTACTTTACCATTAGTGCCAGGGTATCTTGCATTTATTAGTGGGGCGGGTACTGATGAGCGTGAGCGGAGCAGAGGCAAAATATTTTGGAATGGTGTTGCATTCATTATTGGGTTTAGCCTCGTATTCATTTTACTTGGCACCATTGCTGGGCTTATTGGTCAGGCATTCGCTCCATACCAAGTATGGCTTTCACGTATTGCAGGGATCTCAATCATTATTTTCGGATTGTTTATGGTTGGAGTTTTGAAAATTCCCCTCCTTAATAAGGAGCAACACTTCCGAGTGCCAAGTATTTTCAAGCGAGGAAATCTGTTTGGATCATTTTTGTTTGGGAGTGCCTTTTCTCTCGGATGGACTCCTTGAGTTGGTCCAATATTAGGATCCATTCTCCTCCTTGCAAGCACTTCTACCACCGCCCTGTCTAGTGCATTTCTTTTGGGGACTTTTTCGCTCGGTCTTGCTGTGCCGCTTCTCCTCATCGCTTTTAGTATCAGTAAAGCGGAGGCATATCTAGGAAAAATATCAAAGTATCTCAATATTGTTTCTATGGTCGGGGGAGCATTCCTGATTATTCTTGGAACGTTTGTGCTTGCCGACAAAATGCCGGTGTTCTTAGCATGGAGTTATCGCTTACTCAAATTCCTCCATTACGACCGTTTAATAGAGTATTTATAAAAGTAATTAAATAAAAATATGAAAAACAATTCTTATGAAAAAGGCTCATCAAATATTATTGTCGCTCTTGCCGTTGTCCTTGTTTTTATCGGCATTGCTGTTTATGCGACACAAGGAGGAAATAGCGCAAAAAATAGTAATGCCAATACTAAATCATCTGCCCCCACAAGTGGAGAATCTGCTAAACAAGTTGCTCCAGATTTTTCGCTCGACAAACTCGGCGGTGGAACCATTACGCTGGCCGAATATAGAGGACGAAAGCCAGTTGTGCTCGACTTCTGGACAACCTGGTGTCCAAACTGCAAGCGAGATATGCCACATCTAAATGCTTTTTATGAAAAGTACAAGGATAAGGTTGAGGTTATCGGTATTGATCTGCAAGAAAATCCTTCTTTAGTGCAAAAGACTATTTCCGACTGGGGTATTACTTTCCCGATTGCTCTTGATACGAATGGTCAGGCATCACAAGCATACGGAGTTAGATATACGAATTTCCATGTACTGATTGATATAGATGGCACTGTTGTTAGGGCCGTACCCGGAGATATTAGCGAGTCGGATATTACATCACTATTCAATCAAAACTAAATGTATGACAAAAACAATAAGTCAAAAGCATCAAATAGTCTACACCTGCAGTGAGTGCAAGATGAAATATCACGATGAGGCATCCGTCAAAAAATGCGAAGCATGGTGCAAGAAAAATAAAAGTTGCAACCTGGATATCATCAAGTACGCAATCAAAGAAGACGGGCATCAAAATCTATGAAATCAAAAGAAATTCTAAAATTAGTTGGAATACCGGTTGTTGTTGCGTCATTGTGTTGTCTTACGCCGATCATCATCGTTCTGTTTGGACTTGGATCGGTTGCACTCGCAGGATCGTTGGCAGATTCTTTGTATGGAGATTATAAATGGGTATTTCGTTTAGTTGGGTTAGCACTTCTGGGGCTATCAGTACTTTCATATATTCGCCGACAAAAAGGGATATGTACTCTTGATGAGGCAAAAAAACGCCGAAACGAAATTTTCAACATTATTGCCGTTGCGCTTACCGTCGGAGTTGTTGGATATTTTGTGTGGCTTTATGTCATCGTGGAATATGCCGGAAAGTTACTGCGTATCTGGGTCTAAATATATGAGCGGAAACATAAATCAAATTAAAATTATTCTCGCAGTCCTTATCCTTGTTGGTATCGGTACTTTTTGGTATTTCGTAAATAACAACACCGGCAAAAGTTCTAGAATAGATACTGCGTCAGATACTCCAATTCAAAATATAAAAAATGATAGCGTGGCAAAAGAATTTAATTTTGAAAACAAAGGACTTAAAACAAACACAGCCAAATTATCAATTCCTCTAGAAAATATCCTTGATGGTGGTCCCGGTAAGGATAGCATTCCAGCACTCACTAACCCGAAATTTGTCAGTATCAAGGAAGCCAGCAAAGATATAAAAGGTGATATTGATGGAATTGCCGTCTCTTCTGGGAAGGCAGTCAAATTTTATCCCTATAGCATAATGGTCTGGCACGAAATCGTGAATGACGTTGTGGGCGATAAATCGCTTACAATCACTTTCTGCCCTCTCTGCGGATCAGCAATAGTTTTTGATGCCGAAATAAACGGGAAAGCCGAACTGTTTGGAGTGTCAGGAAAATTATACGAATCAAATCTGTTGATGTACGACAAAAGTACGGAGTCTTTATGGTCGCAATCTATCGGCACTGCTGTTGTTGGAGACAGAACAGGGGAGAAACTCTCCGTTTATCCATCGCAGGTTGTCTCTTTCAAGATACTCAAAGAAAAATGGCCTAATGCCGAAGTTTTGAGTACTGATACTGGATATAATAGAAATTATGCTTTCTATCCGTACGGAGATTACGATAACAATGACAGTCTTTACTTTCCAATTTCTATAAAAGACAGTCGCTTTACGCCAAAGGAAATAATGTTTGTGGTTAATATATATAATAAATCAGTAGCTTTCCCAGTAAAACAATTAAGCGGTTCTCTTGCCTCAGTCGATGTTGGCGGAAATAAAGTTATCGGAGCAATAATTGACGGGGAAATTATTGTGAAAGACGCGACTGGCAACATATTGCCTGGGTATCACGAAATGTGGTTCTCGTGGGCAACGCACCATCAAGAGGACGGTGTCGTTTGGAAAAAAATAGATTAGTTAATTTATATGAAAACAGAAAAACAAATTATTTTTTTATCTCTCATCGCGTTTATTTTGCATGTCGTTTGGGAGAATACGCAAGCCCCATTGTTTCAAGGGTATGTGTCATTTGCTTCACACTTTCCAATGTGTCTAGTCGGTACTGTGGGTGATGTTGCTATCACGTTATTTGCTTATTTTATTGTTGCTTTATTGAAAAATGATATTAATTGGATTTCTGCACTAAACAAAAAGGATTTTGTCATTCTTGCTGTCGTCGGGTTCTTTATAGCCGTAGGGATTGAATGGCGCGCTTTGTTGTTCGGACGATGGGCTTATGCAGATGCGATGCCGGTTATTCCGTATCTAAAAGTTGGACTTACTCCAATTCTCCAAATGACCTTCTTATTACCTCTTTCGATGTACCTGACTAAAAAAATAGTTACCTATAAAAACTATGCTAAAAAATAAAGGCAAATTAATATTTGTATATAACGCTGATTCTTCAGTGTTTTCTCAGGTATCTGATGCTGTAAAGAAAATTGTAACCCCGAGTAAGTATGAATGTAATTTATGCATGGTAACTTACGGAGCAATTTCGATGAAAGATGAATGGAAAGAGTTTCTCGACGCCTTGCTTTTTGAGAAAGAATTCTTGCACAGAGATGAATTTCAAAAGCAGTATCCCGAATTAAAGAGTACAAAATTGCCGGCGATCTTTATCTCCCAAAATAATACCCTTAGTGTACTGGTTTCAGCCGATGAAATAAATATACAAAAGAATATTGATGGACTAAAGAATATTATAAATGGTAAAATTAAATCAATATGAATAAAATTATATGGATACTAACTACGACATCATAATAATCGGTTCTGGAGCGGCTGGACTTTCCGCGGCTATTTATGCTGGCAGGTATCGCACAAAGGTTCTTGTTGTTGCCAAAGAATTTGGCGGGGAAACTGCGAGTGCGGGTAGTATTGAGAATTATCCCGGTGTTCCTGCAATAGATGGATACGACCTTATGAATCTGATGAAGAAGCAAATGTCAGCGCTCGGGGTAGAGCTAATAAATGCCGAAGTTTCTACTATAAAGAGACAGGAGCATTGTTTTGAAGTAACGACCCCAAATGCTACCTATCAGACACACGGAGTTATCTTTGCCACTGGAGCAGAAAGACGGCGTTTGGGATTATCAAACGAAAAAGAATTAACAGGGAAAGGTGTACATTATTGCGTTACCTGCGATGGCCCTGTCTATAGTGGTAAAACAATCGCTATGGTCGGTGGTGGAGACGCTTCAGTCAAAGGAGCAGTGCTTGCCGCCGAATATGTAAATAAATTGTTCTTAATTGTTCGTGGCAAAGAAGTTACCGCCGAGCCAATTAATCTAGATAAAATGAAAAAGCTGGGGAGTAAAATAAAATTGATATTGGAAACGGAAGTCAAGGAAATTCTCGGTAAAGAAAAATTGGAGAAAATCCGTTTATCGCAAGCGTTTAATGGTTCAGATGAACTCATTGTGGACGGATTATTTGTTGAAGTTGGAGCGATACCAAATGTTGAATTGGCAAAATCACTTGGCGTTCTACTTGATGAACATGGCTATATCAAGGTTGATAACATGATGCAAACAAATATTGACGGTGTCTTTGCGGCCGGTGATGCAGTCAATCATTTCGGTTCATTCAAACAGGACATTACCGCCGCCGCTATGGGCGCGGTGGCTGCAACCTCTGCCTATAATGACAAGAAAATTCACGGCGAACTTTGCCAAGTACATTGGCGCCCAGCTTCCGCGGTCGATCGGAAGACATAGATTATTAATTAATAACTAACCAAAAATATATGCAAAACATGAAATCAATGATGGTACCAATGCTTGTTCTTTTAATTCTGATTATTTCTGCCCTCTCATTTGCGTGGCAAGGAGTCAGTCTGCAAAATCAAGTGAGACTAGAAGAACCCAAATTCCATGCACTTCAGCAAGAGTATTTCACTCTCTCTAAGGTAGAACGTGAAGCAACGCCAACCGGTTCAGAGCTTAGTCAAAAACTTGTCCAAATTCAGAATTATCCATCCGAGTTATTGCGCTTGAAGCTGATAGGAATTGGGAAGATTCTTACAGGGATTCTATCAGCACTTCTTGCGATTGCTTTTCTTCTCTTTATGATGCCGATTCGTTTGGCAAAATTAATGAAAGAAAACAGACAGCAGTAGAAATCAAATAATAATTAGAAATTAATACATTAACTTAAAACAATATGGCTAAAGTATGTCCAATGAAGGGTTGCAAAGAAAAAGAAGGGATGTGTATACATGACAAAATGATGATAGGAATAATGCTTATCATAGTAGCTCTGCTAGTTTATAAGCTGTTTGTTTGAGATTCTCTTATAATTAAAAACAAGAAGGTAATAACTAACTAAAAAATATGAACAAAGAATATAAATGCGCAATGTGCGGTTCAGTCTCAGAAGATACTCCGGGTACCTGCTGTGGTGCTGAAAGGAAAGGAGTTGCATCTAATGTATGTGTGGCATGTCAGACTGGTAAAGGTGAGCATACTCACGGTGAAGGACATAAAGATGGCGACGGTCATGATCATGATAAAAAAGATACGAGTGGCGTATGTCTCGCCTGTCAAGGAGGAAACGGAGCACATACCTGTGGTGCGTAATTAAAAATAAAAGTATGAAAACACAATTAAAAGCAATTGGGCTTTTGGGTACACTTAAATCAAAAGACTCGGGTATGCCATCAAACACCGAGGAGCTCCTTAATCAGGTGTTCAGTGAATTTTCTAAGCAAGGTGTTGAGACAAGCACCATTCGTCTTGTTGATCATAATATCAAACACGGTCTACAGACAGACATGAAGGATGATTGGGCAGATATTCTCAATAAAATTATTGAAGCCGATATTGTAGTCTTTGCAACACCAATTTGGTGGGGACAACCATCATCACTTATTCAAAAAGTGATTGAGCGTATGGATCAGGTTGATAATGAATATATGATGTCTGGCATGTCGCCTCTTACTCATAAAGTTGCAGGTATTGTTGTGACTGGTCATGAAGATGGCGTTCAACATGTTATCGGCACCCTCGCCAATGCTCTTACATGGTTTGGGTTCACTCTTCCACCAGAAATGGCAGCGTATTGGGTTGGCGAAGCAGGGCCTCCTATGGATCAAGATGCCGGAAAACGCAGGAAGAATATGGCAACCAATATGATGGCAAAAACCATGTCTCAAAATCTCTACCGCTATGCAAAAATAATTAAAGAAAATAAAGCAATGTTGTCAGAAAAAATGTTATAAAACACCGTTTATATGGTAACAATATTAATTATAGGGATTACCCTTGATGTCATTGGAACTATTCTGATTGCCTATACGGTGCTTCGGGTGCATAATCGCGCGCGTGAAGAACGGGCGATTGATTCTCGCGTCATAAATGAGATGAAAAAGGAGAGGGCGGCAAGCATTGTCGGCAGCGTGTTTATTATTATCGGGTATATTTTTCAGATGTTTGGGTTGCTTGTGTAATGATTATACGAAGAAAATGAATAATGAAAACATAAAAAATACACCTTCTATTTTCACCATTTTTGGTGTGACAGGAGATTTGGCTGCCAAAAAGATTATCCCATCTCTTTGGCACTTATTTCAGCGTGACCGATTACCCAAACGCCTGTCTGTAATAGGGTTTTCACGAAGAGAGTTTTCAGATAAAGAATTTAAGGACTTGATTCTGAAAGCGGTAAAAAAACATGCGGATTCCAATATAGACGACAAACAAATCAATGGTTTTTTTGAACTCTTCACCTATCACGCAGGAACATTTGAGAATGCGAGAGCGTTTCAATCTCTCTCAGATCGCATTGCAGAGATAGAAAGCGGTTGGAATATGTGCGCCAATAAACTTTTTTATCTTGCTGTACCACCTTCTTCATACGAGCAAATCTTCAAAAATCTTGCTCTAGCAAAACTTAATGTGCCCTGTGGAGGAGATATGGGGTGGAGTCGCATTTTGATTGAAAAACCATTTGGGACAGATCTCCGAAGTGCACAAAAATTACAATCACTCCTCTCCACGTATTTTAAAGAAGAACAAATTTATAGGATTGACCACTACTTGTTTAAAGAAATAATCCAGGGAATAGAGAACTTTCGTTTCTCAAATAATCTTTTTGAGAATGCGTGGGATAACACTATGATTGAGCGGATTGATATCCGCTTACTTGAATCTATTGGCGTAGAAGACCGTGGAAGTTTTTATGATTCCATTGGAACACTTCGTGATGTCGGGCAAAACCACATTCTTACTATGCTGGCTGCAATTACCATGGAGTACCCCGCAAGTATGAATGCGAGAGAGATCCGAAAAAACAGAGCAACTATTTTGGAAACACTTAGACCATGGGCAGAGGAAACTGTGCGAAAAGAAACTTACAGATCCCAGTATCTTAACTATAAAGACATACAGGGAGTAGCTCAAAATTCTGAAACAGAAACATACTTTGCTTTAAAAACAGAGCTCTTACATCCTCGTTGGAGCGGGATTTCTATATATATGGAGGCTGGAAAGCGTATGGGAGAATCGTGCAAAGAAATCATTTTGACGCTAAAGCACCCAAATGTGTGTCTTCTGTGTGAGCAAGGGCCGCACGCTCCAAATAGAATTGTTTTTCGTCTTGAACCAAATGATGAAATCGTTATCCATTTTTTGACGAAAAAGCCCGGGTTTGAAAAAATCTTAGAAGAACGCGTTTTCTCTTTCTTTTTGTATGAAAAAGAAACAAAAGTTCAGTATGTAGAAGAGTACGCAAAAATTATTAACGCTGCCATGGAAGGTGACCAAACATTATTTATCTCTTCTGATGAGGTACTCGTATCTTGGAAATTTATCGACCCAGTTATGGAAGCATGGAAACAAAATTTAGTGCCTTTAACTGAATATAAACCCAACAGTTCCCCTAGCCCATCTTTCTCTCAAGAATTATCCGATAATAAAGATAATGGAATAGGCAACAACGCTCCTGAGATTGGCATTGTCGGTTTGGGGAAAATGGGTGCCAATCTTGCAAAACGCTTAGGTGTGAAGAAATGGAAAGTTGTTGGATTCAACAGGTCGTCTGATGCCACAAAAGAGCTTGAGAAAGAAGGTATTGTTGGCGTATATTCCCTTTCAGAATTTGTAGAAAAACTTTCTTCTCCGAAAACCATATGGCTTATGGTCCCGGCGGGGAAACCGGTGGACGAGATACTTTTTGGTAAAAATAGTCTCTCACAATTACTTAAAAGAGGCGATACGATAATTGACGGTGGTAATTCTTTCTACAAGGACTCTGTTCGCCGGGGAAAGCGATTAAAAGCAAAAGGAATCCATTTTCTTGATGTTGGTGTCTCTGGCGGGCCGGTTTCTATTGCTCTTGGGAAATTTGCCATTATGGTAGGGGGAGATAAAAAGATATATGAAAAAAACAAACCAATTTTTGATGCAATGTCTGATACGGCTTCTGGATACATGGGAGTAGTTGGAGCGGGACACTTCGCAAAAATGGTGCATAACGGTATTGAGTACGGGATGATGCAGGCTCTATCGGAGGGGTTTACAATACTACAAAAAGCGCCATTTAAGTTTCGCTTGCGAGATGTTGCCAATATTTACAACCAAAATAGCATTATTACATCACGCTTGACTCAATGGTTGGAGGATGGATTCAAAAAATATGGCGATGATCTAAAAAAAGCATCAGGTGTAGTAGCTCATACTGGCGAAGGGGAATGGACGGTTAAGACCGCAAAAGAGTTTGGTATTTCTGCTCCAGTTATCAAAGACTCGTATCTTTTCCGTGTCCGATCAAAAAAGAATCCGTCATTTACGGGGAAGATTCTTTCTACACTTCGTGCTGTATTTGGTGGGCACAAGATATAATAGTCAAAACTATGAATCATAAAAACATTGATACACTTACCAAATTTACTTTAGACATTATTCCAGGCTTGGATGTGGCGGTCTTGGGTGCGCTGGAACTTTTTCAGAAAGAGAAATTGCCAGAGCTCAATACTAAAAAATATAAACGCCCGTTGGTGGTCGGGTCGGGCAATGCCGAGGCAACTGGGAGGATTATTTTTGAAGACACTGATGCAGTCTTCGCTTCCGAAAGTAATTTTGAAAGTAAACTAAAACACATACCCGATATTGACGGTGTAATTCTTATCTCAGCGTCCGGGGGGAAACACGCGCCGATTATAGCAAAATACGCAAAAGATTTTGGTAAAAGCGTCACTCTTATAACAAACAATCCAAACGCAGAAGCTAATAAATTTATTGGAGATGATAAGATATTTGTATTTCCAAAAAATCGTGAGCCCTATACCTACAACACATCTACCTATTTGGGAATGATTTTAGGAAAAACAAACGAAGACCCAGAGAAAATACAAGAATTTATTCAACAAGAGATAGATACTCTTACTCTCCCTGATTTTTCGCGATATGATAAATATTTTATCATTATACCACCAAAATTTTCTGGTATTATTAGGATACTTGAAGTGAAATTCATTGAACTTTTCGGAAGAAGAATTGCTCGTGATGTTGAGACGAGTGAGTACATGAAACATGCGGTAACCGTAGTGCCTTCCAATGAGCTGTTTGTGAGTTTTGGCGAGGAAAATACTATGTGGGGCGAACCGGACCAAAGACTTCATATACCACTTCCAGAAAATGCCGGGTACGCTATGATGATGGCAATCGGCTATTATGTTATTGCGCAAATTCAAAAACAACACCCGCCGTATTTCAAAGAAAATATCGCTCTCTACGTAGAAAAAGCCTCAAAAGTTTTTGGCAGTGAAATTAAAGTAATAGTTGAGTAATTATATAAACAGTCTAATTAAATATTATTATGGATCATACTCACCCCAAAATACCGATACTGGAATACAGTTACATTACTGACGGCATCTATATTGGCACCAATCAATGTTGTGTCATGGGTCTTGCTGATGTATTGAAGAAAGAAAATATAACTGCTGATATATCGCTTGAAGAAGACCGTCTTGATGCGCCATTCGGTGTTGATATATATGTTTGGATTCCAGTGGTTGATCAAATGGCACCCACTCAAGATCAGCTTTCTTTCGGCGCGGAGTCAATACAGAAACTTGTAACTCAAGGTAGAAAAGTGTATGTACATTGCAGAAACGGTCATGGTCGTGCTCCTACATTTGTATCAGCGTATTTGATACAAAAGGGATATAAACCAAAGGAAGCGATTGATCTAATTGCATCCAAAAGATCGAGTGTGCATTTACATAAAATACAGGAGGAGGCTCTGGAAAAATATTACGAGAATTTAACGAACCGCGACTTCGGACGATTGAGCCAGACAAAAAGACCTTTGCCAAAGTAAAAGAAGCGTTAGTGGCTTTTGCTACCGGCAAATACACGCTTACGGCAATTCAGCGCAAAATGTTTTCTCTTGGCTTGGTTGGCAAACAGGGCAAAGCCCTGCACCTCGCCAGTATTGAACATATTTTGACTAATCCCTTTTACTACGGACATTTTCAATATCGTGGCGAGGTGCATGTTGGTTCGCATAAGCCAATGATTTCAAAGAAACTTTTTGATCAAATCCAAACCGCACTTGTTCAGAATGGGAAACCCCGCAAAAAGCGAGGACCAAAGAATTTTCAGTTTTTAGGTTTTGCTACTTGTGGGGTATGCGGCTATGCCATTACCGCCGAACGACACATCAAGAAAAGTGGTTTGAAATTTATTTACTATCGTTGCACCCACAAGAGCAAAACTATTCAATGCACTGAAAATCGCTTTTTGCGGAAAGAAGTTTTAACTGAACAAGTAAAAAATCTTTGTCAAAAAGTTTCTTTGCCCGATGAGTGGCGGGAAAAGTTTTTG
>Ga0210019_1000160_pt1 | contig 89486 bp, 52 predicted proteins | sample CryGeyCG2114_020_2_FD_183969 | JGI IMG/M metagenome (GOLD analysis project Ga0210019, IMG submission 183969) | Groundwater microbial communities from aquifer - Crystal Geyser CG11_big_fil_rev_8/21/14_0.20 (SPAdes) (version 2) | ecosystem: Environmental > Aquatic > Deep subsurface > Groundwater ...
GGCCGACGGCGTGGAAGCTTTCCGCCAGCTTCACGAAATCCGGCAGGCTTTCCATGTAGCTTTCCGAATAGCGCCCGCCGTGCAGCAGTTCCTGCCACTGGCGCACCATGCCCATGTATTCGTTGTTCAGGATGAACACCTTCACCGGCAGGCGATACTGGGCGATGGTCGACATTTCCTGGATGTTCATGAGGGTCGACGCCTCGCCCGCGATGTCGACGACCAGCGCCTTGGGATGCGCGATCTGCACGCCCATGGCGGCCGGCAGGCCATAGCCCATGGTGCCGAGCCCGCCCGAGGTCATCCAGTGGTTGGGCTTGTCGAAGTTGTAGTACTGGGCCGCCCACATCTGGTGCTGGCCGACCTCGGTGGTGATGAAGGTTTCGCGCCCCTGGGTCAGATCGAACAGCCGCCGGATGGCGTGCTGCGGCTTGATGATGTCGCCCTTCTGCTGGAACGCCAGGCACTTGCGTGCGCGCCACTGGTCGATCTGACCCCACCATTTCTTGAGCGCCGTCTGGTCCTGCCTGGGCTTCTGCGCCTTCCACACCTTGACCATGTCGGCCAGCACGCTGCCGACGTCGCCGACGATGGGCACGTCCACGGGCACGTTCTTGTTGATCGACGACGGGTCGATGTCGATGTGGATCTTCCTGGAATTGGGCGAGAACGCGTCCAGCCGCCCGGTGATGCGGTCGTCGAAGCGCGCGCCGACGCACAGCATGACGTCGCAGCCGTGCATGGCCATGTTGGCCTCGTAGGTGCCGTGCATGCCCAGCATGCCGACAAACTGCTTGTCCGAGGCCGGATAGGCGCCGAGACCCATGAGCGTGAGGGTGCAGGGCGCGCCCGTCAGCCTGACCAGATCGGTCAGCAGCTTGGACGCCTTGAGCCCCGAATTGATGACCCCGCCGCCGGCATAGATGATCGGCTTCTTGGCGCCGGCCAAAAGGCGCACGGCCTCGGCGATGGCGCTCTGGTCGCCCTTGACGCGGGGGCTGTACTTTTCCTGGGCCGCCTTGCCGGCTTCCTGATAGGCGCCCATGGCCATGATCACGTCCTTGGGCAGGTCGATGACGACCGGGCCGGGACGCCCGGAGCGCGCCACGTGGAACGCCTCATGCACGACGGCGGCCAGTTCGTTGACGTCCTTCACCAGGTAGTTGTGCTTGGTGCAGGGGCGCGTGATGCCCGTGGTGTCGCACTCCTGGAAGGCGTCGTTGCCGATCAGGTGCGTCGGCACCTGCCCGGTCAGGCAGACGATGGGGATACTGTCCATCAGCGCGTCGGTCAGGCCGGTGACCGCGTTGGTCGCCCCCGGGCCCGAGGTCACCAGCACCACGCCGACCTTGCCTGTGGAGCGCGCATAGCCTTCCGCCGCATGGACGGCGCCGCCTTCCTGACGGACCAGGATGTGGCGGATGTGGTTCTGCTTGAAAATGGCGTCGTAGAGAGGCAGTACCGCGCCGCCCGGATATCCGAAGATTTCGGTAACGCCTTGCTCCTTCAGGGCCTCGATCACGATCTCGGCGCCCTGCATCTTCTTCCTGGCCATGGTTCAGTCCTCTCGGTCTCGAATACCCCAGTCGCGGCGCCCGGGCCATCAGGCACCCCTCGTTTCTAGAATTGCGGCCGGCGGCACGTCCCGGAATGCCGCAAAAACCCCAGCAAACACGGGGGTTCGCCGGGGAGCCCCGGAACTTAATGAAGGTGATTTGGGGGGTCAACCATTAAAATGCAATAAACGGCAAGTTTTTTCTGCTCGTTGAGAAATAATATTACTTTTCCATATGCCCGCTTGCGCACCGCCCTGCTTGCGGCCGGGGCCGCCACGGGATAAGAAGTCTGACCGATCCCGCCCGGGAACGGCGCTTTGGACCTCTTCATGACCCGCGAACCGCAGCCCTGGTGCCCACCCGAAACCCTGGAAGAGACGGCAAAGCGGCTGCTCGTCCCGGGCGTGCTCTACATCCGCTATCTCTATGCCAAGGAACGGCGCCGGGGCGAACGGGAAATCCGCCTGATCCCGCAGCTCGCCGATCCGAGGCGCACGGCCCTCGATATCGGCGCCAACAAGGGCGTCTATTCATATGCATTGCTTCGTCATTGCCGCCGGGTCCACGCCTTCGAGCCCAACCCCAAATTGTTCCGCGTTCTTGACCGCTGGGCCCACGGCAAGGCGGAACTGCACCCCATCGCCCTTTCCGATGTCACCGGCGAGGCGGACCTTCTCGTGCCGAAATGGCCGAAAGGCTATTCCAACCAGGGCGCCAGCCTGAGCGCCGCCAAAGTGCGCGGGGAACACGGCGTCGTTCGGGTCAGGACGGCCCGCCTCGACGACATGGACATCCGCGACGTCGGCTTCATGAAGATCGACGTCGAAGGCGCCGAGATGGCGGTCCTGGACGGTGCCCGCGAAACCATCGCCCGCGACCGCCCGGTGATGCTGATCGAGATCGAGGCCGCCCATACGGGCCGCCCATTGCCGGATATGATCGCCGAGGTCGAAGGATACGGATATCGGGGCAAGGCGCTGATCGGCGACGATCTTGTGCCGCTTGCGGACATCGACCTTGCGCGGAACCACGATCCGGCGAACCGGGCCGGCTATCTGTTCAATTTCGTCTTTTACCCGGTCTGACCCACCTGCGGCGCGGGACACCGGGCCATGCCTACTTGGCGGTTTGGACGATCTGGCTGGCGCAGCGCAGGAAGCGGACCCGGCGCCCCATCAGGTCGGCATATTTTTCCAGATCCTTGCCGGAGACGACGACGCCTTTCTTCTGCAGTTCCATCTGCTTGCCGGCCGCCGCCAGGTCCTGCACGTTCTTCAGGCGCACGACCCAGGTTTCCAGGTATTCACCCCAGTTTCCCCGATGCACGAACCGTACGTAACGCAGGATGCGCTTGAGGGAGTTGTTGTTCCAGTACTCGCTGACCGGCAGTTCGCCGCAGGCTTCGACGATCTTTCGTTCGATGGCATCTTGCTCCGGCGCCTCCGCGCCGCCGGAATCTGCCGCGGCACTGCCGCCCGCCGCCGCGGGTGCCCCCGTTGTTGCCGGGCTCGCGGCCGGCGCGGCATCCTTCAGGACCACGCCGGACGAGGTCACCCGTTCGCCACCTTGCGCGGGCTGCGGCGCGGTGCTTTGGCCCGATGGCGACTTCCGCGCCTCGGCAGCCGCCTTTTCGGCACGCATGACCGCCGGGTCCTCCGCGTCGGGGAGCAGAAGGATCCCGCCGGCGACGATGATGAGGAACGCAAGGGCCGGGCCCCATATCAGGGGCGCCCTGTACCAGGGCAGGTCGTCGACGGGTTCGGTCTTCGGCAGCACGCGGGCGTTGGGATCCTCCATCACCGGCGCCATGGTGCGGATGTTTTCGATGCGCAGCAGCAGTTCCTGGGCGTCGAAGGGTTTGGTCACATAGTCGACCTTCATCAGGCCAATCGCGTGGCGGCGGGTGTCGGTGTCGGTGACGGCGGTGGCGAAGACGATCGGCAGGTTCGACGTGCGGCGCAGGGTGCGCGCGAAATCGACGCCGTTGCCGTCGGGCAGCATGATGTCCAGCACGATGACGTCGAAGTTCGCGCCCTCCAGGGCGGCGAACATCCCGGCTCCCGTTTCCGCCTCGGTAACCTGATAGTTCTCGGATTCGAGAATGACCTTGAGGAACGACCGGATCATGGGATCGTCCTCGACAATCAGGATTCGTGGAACGGTTTCGGACACGCTATGCCGTTGTTTGTTGTTGTCGATGGATATTGTCAGCCGCGGGTCCCCGGCGCGCCCGAATGCGGTACACTCCTGATACGGAATCGAGATGGCGAAATTATGACACCGTCGCCGGACGACAGAATCCCCGCCTAGTCTTACACGTTCCTGACAACGCCCGATTTTTGCAGAAGGCGGAGGACATCGGGTGCGGCCGCTTCGCCGCCCTGCTCCACGATCAGGTCCGGCGCAAGCTGGTGGCGGAACCAGGTGATCTGGCGCTTGGCGTAGTTGCGGGTCGCCTGGCGGGCCTTGCCGGCCGCCTGCTCCAGATCCATCCCGTCCCGGACCACCGCCCCCAGTTCGGGCACGCCGACGGCGCGCATGGCCGGCAGGGTGGAATCCAGCCCGCGCGCGAGAAGGGCGCGGACTTCGTCCATCGCACCCGCCGCCAGCATGGCCGTGAACCGCGCATCGCAGGCCGCATACAGATCGGCACGCGGCGGCATCACCAGGACCGTGAGGAAGCGCGCCTTCAACGGCGGGCCCGGGGGGGCCTCGTTCTGCCACTCGCCCAGGGTCCGTCCGGTCGCCTCGGCCACGGCGTGGGCGCGGATCAGGCGCTGGCGATCACCGGGCGGCAGGGTGGCCGCGGCCGCCGGGTCAAGCGCCGCCAGACGTTCGCGGAACGCGTCGCCGCCCAGGGAGTCGTAAAGCGCCGCGGCCTCGGCGGTGACCGCATCCGGCACCTCGGGCACGGGTGCCAGGCCCCGGGTCAGGGCCTTCAGGTACATGCCGGTGCCGCCGATCACGATGGGCAGGCGGCCCGCCGCCCGCGCCGCCGCGATTTCGGCCACGGCCATGCCTAGCCAGCGCCCGACGGAACAGCGCTCCTCGGCACCCAGGACGCCGAACAGACGGTGCGGCACGCGCGCCTCCTCGGCAGGACCGGGGCGGGCGGTCAGGACCGTCAGGTCGCGATAGACCTGCATGCTGTCGGCGTTGACGATCGTGCCGTCAAGCCGTTCGGCAAGGGCCAGGGTCAGGCCCGACTTGCCGCCCGCCGTGGGTCCGGTGACGATGACGACGGCATCGCCGTTTTCCCGACGCGGGGGCTTTTCAGGGGCCTGAAAATCGGTCACTTTCCCTCCCGCTTTCGTTCAACCGTCGCCGGATCGGACTTTCCATGGAATCTGTCGTTACGCTGATCGCCGCGCCCGGCGGCGAACTGGACGCGGGCATTGTCGCCGAGACGACGGCCCGGCTCAATGCCCTGGGCGCCGAAACCGGGCGGCCCGACTGGCTGGCCCCTAACCGAGCCTGCGACCTGGGCTTCGACGGCCTGTCGCCGGATCAGGCCGACGCCGCCGTGCGGATGGCGCTGGAAGGTCAGGCCATCGACGTGGTCGCGCAACGCACGCAGGGACGGCGCAAGCGCCTTCTGATCGCCGACATGGATTCGACCATCGTGACGTCCGAAACCCTCACCGACGTCGCCGAGGCGGCGGGCAAGGCCGACGTCATCGCCGCCATCACGGACCGGGTCATGCGTGGCGAACTGAATTTCGAGGAATCGCTGCGCGAACGGGTCGCCATGCTGGCCGGCCTGTCGGCGACGGCCCTGGAGCACGCCTACCAAGGGATCGAAGTGTCGCCCGGGGCCGAGATCCTGGTCCGCACCATGGCCGCGGCGGGCGCCGTGACGGCGTTGGTGTCCGGCGGCTTCACCTATTTCACGTCGCGCATCGCCGAGCGTCTGGGCTTCCACATCAACATGGCTAACGAATTCGTCATCGAGGACGGTGAGTTGACAGGCCGCGTCGTCGAACCGATCCTGGGCCGCACGGCCAAGTACGACGCGCTCGTCCGCCTGGCGGCCGAGAACGGCCTGAGCCTGGCCGACACGGCGGCGATCGGCGACGGCGCCAACGATCTGGAGATGATCCAGGCCGCAGGCCTCGGCTGCGCCTACCGGGGCAAGCCGATCCTGCGCGAGGCGGCGCGGGTCAAACTGGACCATGCGGACCTGACGGGGCTTCTGTTCGCCCAGGGCCTCCGCGAGGACGCATTCGTTACGGAACGAGCGTAAGAAAGGAAAACGGCACCCGAGGGCGCCGTTTTCAGTATAGGGGCGCGGCCAAGCCGGCCATGCCATCGCCCTGGCCGCGCGTTTTCGGTAACGGCTAGCTTTTGCCCAGGCGGATCGCCACGAAGCGCAGCCCGTTCTGCCCTTGGACCAGAAGCAGTACCGACTTGCGGCCGGCGTCGCGGGCTTCCTTGACCTTGCGCGCCACGTCGTCGGGGCTGGCGACTTCTTCCTGGCCGACCTCGACGATCAGGTCGCCGGGGCGCACGCCCTTCTCCGCCGCCGGACCGGAGCCCAGCACGTCGGTCACGAGCACGCCCTTGGCGTCCGCGTCGAACTTGAATTTCTGGGCCGCTTCCGCGGTGATGGCCGACACGGTCAGGCCCAGGTCGTCCAGCACCTTCGGTTTGGCGTCACCGCCGGCGCCCTTATCGGAGCGCGCCGCGACCTGTGGGGCTTGCTCTTTCAGTTCGCCCACCTTGACCGTCAGGTCGATCTTCTTGTTGTCGCGCCAGACCTCGACCGGCACGTCGACGCCCACTTCCGTGTCGGCGACGATGCGCGGCAGCTTGCGCATGTCATGAACCTTGCGGTTGTTGAACTTGAGGATCACGTCGCCGCGCTGGATCTTGCCGTTCGCGGCGGGACCTTCGTCGACCACCTGCGCGACGAGCGCCCCCGTGGGTTCCTTCAAGCCCAGGCTTTCGGCCACCTCCGGCGTGACCTGCTGGATGTGGACGCCGAGCCAGCCGCGCTTGACCTGGCCGTGCTTGATAAGCTGGGCGATCACCGGTCTGGCCGTCGACGTGGGGACGGCGAAACCGATGCCGACGCTGCCGCCGGACGGCGAGAAGATGGCGGTGTTTATGCCGATGACCTGGCCCTGCAGGTTGAACAGCGGGCCGCCCGAGTTGCCCCGGTTTATGGAGGCATCGGTCTGGATGAAGTTGTCATAAGGGCCGGCGGAGATGTCGCGGCCGCGGGCCGAGATGATGCCCGAGGTGACCGTGCCGCCAAGGCCGAAGGGATTGCCGATGGCGACCACCCAGTCGCCGACCCGGGCCTTCTCGGAATCGCCGAACGAGATGGCGTGGTATTTCTGGCCCTTGAGATTCACCTTCAGAACCGCGATGTCCGTCTTCTGGTCACGGCCGACGACCTCGGCCTTGAGACGGGTGTCGTCCTGCAGGATCACCTCGATCTCGTCGGCGTCCTGGATCACGTGGTTGTTGGTTACCACATGGCCGTCGTCGTCCATGATGAAGCCCGAACCCAACGACGTGGCCTTGCGGGCCTGCGGCTTGCCGTTGGGCTGGCCGCGATCGAAAAACTCCTTGAAGAAGTCTTCGAAGGGCGAGCCGGGCGGCAGCTGCGGCATTTCGAAGCCGCGGCTTTCGATGACCTGGGTCGTCGAGATGTTGACCACCGAGGGCAACAGCTTTTCCGCCAGGTCGGCGAAACTTTCAGGGGCCGTGCGCGCATGCGCCGCGGCGGTCATGAACACGAAGGCGGCGAGCGCCGCGGCCGTGATCAGCGCGCTTATGCCGGCAATCCGCAGGGGTGACCGGTCGTCGGGGACCGCGATGGGCGCGTCCTGTCTGGTCAGACGAATCTCTTTCATCATAACACCTTGTCTTTCCGTCACATGCGGGATCGAACCGGAGGGGATCATGCCATGGACCCCGCGAAGATTAAACAGTATGCGAACGGAGTGCCGGGACCGGCGCTCCAAGCGGTTGGCCCTGATATGGCCACGGAATATGGCCGTTCAATGGCCTCACACCGGTATGTTGTGGGCGGCTGCGGCCCGCTTCCGACGCAATCACGGAACGCGGATCATCCTCGGACCGCCCACACGATCGCCACGCCGACGGCCGCCGACGCCAGCCCCGCGGCGCGCAGGGTGCCGGGCGGCATCTCCTGCATCAGGGCCATCATGCGCTGCATTCCTTCGGGAAACAGGGCATAGATGGCCCCCTCGATGACGAGGACCAGTCCCAGCGCCGTCAGCAAGTCGTTCATGGCGAAAGCCCCAACCCCGCTGCCGGCCGGCCCCGGACCGCCTTAGCGGTTCCGGGTGGTGCCTTCCGTCAACGCGTTGAAGAACTGGAACAGTTTCGAATTGGGGCTGAGCACCATGGACGTACCCTCGTTCATGGCGATGCCCAGGGCATCCAGGGAGCGGTAAAAGTCGAAGAACTCCGCGTCCTTGCCGTAGGCGGCGTTAAGAATCCGCGTCCGTTGGCCGTCGCCCTCACCGCGCAGGATTTCCGACTTGCGCCGGGCCTCGGCCAGGATGATGACCTTGTCGCGGTCGGCTTCGGCCTGGATGCGGGTCTTCTGCTCCTCGCCTTCGGCCCGCAGTTGCGCGGCCTCGGCGATACGGTCGGAGCGCATGCGATTGAACACGGCCTGCGACGTCGCTTCCGGCAGGTCCGTGCGGCCGATGCGGACGTCGATCACCTCGACCCCGAATTCGGGCGCCTGATTACGCAACAGGTTGGCAATGCGGTCCATGATTTTGGCGCGCTTGTCTGTCAGCATGTCGGGCAGCAGGATCTTGCCGATTTCCGAACGGATGCCGGCGTTGAGACGGCCGCCGAACACCTGGCGGAAGTTGGCGTCGGTGCCCGCGCGCTTGCGGAACTCAAGCGGATCAATGATGCGATAGCGCGCGAAGGCGTCCACGTTGATGCGCTTCTGGTCGGCCAGGATGACTTCCTGCACCGGCGGATCCAGGTCCAGGATGCGCCGGTCGTAGTATTCCACGTTCTGGATGAACGGAACCTTGACCTTGAGGCCCGGGGTCCGTTCGACGCTGACCGGATTGCCGAATTGCAGGACCAGGGCCTGCTGGTCCTGGCGCACGGTATACAGGGCGCTGAAGGCGACGAGGCCGCCGACGGCGACGATCACCGCCAGGATGAAAAGGCCGGTGCGTTTCATTTGGCGCCTCCCGAAGACTTGCGCAGTTCGTTGAGCGGCAGGTAGGGCACGATCTTGGAGCCGTTCGGACCTTCGTCGAGGATGATCTTGTCGGCGGTCGAAAGGATCTCCTGCATGCGCTCCAGATAGAGCCGCCGCTTGGTTACGTCCTTGTTCGTCAGGTAGGCGTTGTAGACCGACAGGAAGCGTTCGGCTTCACCTTGGGCCTCCTTGATCACGCGCTCCTTGTAGGCTGTCGCCTCGGCAATGACCTTTTCCGCCTCGCCCTTTGCCCGCGGCACGATGTCGTTGCGGTAGGCGATGGCTTCGTTGACGGAACGTTCCTGGTCCTGGCGGGCACGCTGCACGTCGTTGAATGCGTCGATGACTTCCTTGGGTGGGTCTGCCTTCTGCATCTTCAATTCGGCGATGGTGATGCCCGCACCATAGGAATCGAGGATACGCTGCAACAGTTCGCGGGTGCTCCCTTCGACGCCGGCGCGGTTCTTGGTGATCGCCTCTTCCAGGGTCGACTGGCCGACGATCTCGCGCATGGCGCTTTCCGCCGCCAACTTAATGGTCGATTCCGGATCGCGGATGTTGAACAGGTAGTCGGCGGCGTTCTTGATGCGCCACTGAACGATGAAGTCGATGTCGGCGATATTCTGGTCGCCGGTCAGCATCATGCTTTCCAGCGTGACATCGCGGGCACTCGTGCCGCGGCCGACGTTGCCCGGGCCGCGAAACCCGATGTTGATGGTGTTGGTGTTCTCGACGTCGACCTTGAGGACCTCGCCGATCGGGCTGGGGAACCAGAAGTTCAGGCCCGGTCCCGTGCGCTTGACGAACTCGCCGAACAGCAATTCCACGCCCTGCTGGCCGGGCTGGATACGGTAGGGCACGGTGAGGCCCATCCAGAGCGCCAGGGCGATCAGCAGGCCGATCACCACGCCCTTGGCGCCGCCGGCGCCGCCGGGCATGAATTTCTTCACGCTGTCCTGGCTTTTGCGCAGCAGTTCCTCGATATCGGGCGGGGTAGGTCCGCCGCCCCTCGGGCCGCCGCCCCACGGGCCACCGCCGCCGCCTCCGCCGCCCCCCCAGGGGCCTCCGCCTTGTGGTCTCCAGGCCATGTTCCGGGATTACCTCTCTGTTCTTCCGTTTTCGCCGCCCGTCCGGGCGATCCGTTTCCTGACGCCGGGACCTTGCAATCGGTGCCCAAGACGCCATGTGCTTATCGTGCCGCGCCCGCGGCAAGCCCGTACACGCCATGAAGCGCGGGCTTGCATCAACACCCGCCGATGGGGCATTAACCGGACGCAGGGCGAATATCGGCTCATAACCCGGAGATTTCAAGGATGGCGCAGCTAAACCCGCAATCGATCATGGAGGCCTTGGCCACCGTGACCGACCCGGCCACGGGCCGAAATCTGGTCGAGGCCGGCATGATCCAGGGCCTGCAGGAAAAGGATGGTCACGTGGCCTTCGCCATCGAGATCGAGCCTGCCCGCGCCGGCGAGATGGAGGAGGTCCGCAAGCAGGCGGAGAAGACCGTCCACGCCATGGACGGCGTGCTGACGGTGACGGCCGTGCTGACGGCCGAGAAGAAGGGCGCCGCCAACGCCGCCCCGCCGCCCCCTCAATCCGGCATGGCGCAGTCCGGACAGGCGCGGCCGGGCGGCCACGGGCACGGGCCGGCCGCGCAGGCGGGCGCCGACATGCTGCCCGGCGTGCGCGCCATCGTCGCCGTGGCGTCCGGCAAGGGCGGTGTCGGCAAGTCGACGACGGCGGTCAACCTGGCGCTGGGACTGGCGGCGGAAGGCCACAAGGTGGGTTTGCTCGACGCCGACATATACGGCCCCTCCATGCCGCGCATGATGGGAATCACGGGACAGCCGACCTCGGACGACGGCAAGACCCTCGACCCCATGGAGAACTACGGCGTGAAGGTCATGTCCATGGGCTTCCTGGTCGACGAGGAGACGCCCATGATCTGGCGCGGTCCCATGGTGCAGTCGGCGCTCGAGCAGATGATGCGCGACGTCAACTGGGGCGAGCTGGACGTGCTGGTGGTCGACATGCCGCCGGGCACCGGCGACGCGCAGCTGACCATGGCGCAGCGCGTGCCGCTGACCGGCGCCGTCATCGTCTCGACGCCGCAGGACATCGCATTGCTGGACGCGCGCAAGGGCCTGAACATGTTCCGCAAGGTCGACGTACCGGTATTCGGGATCATCGAGAACATGAGCTATTTCGCCTGCCCCCACTGCGGCGAGCGCACGGAGATATTCAGCCACGGCGGTGCCCACAAGGAGGCGGACCGCCTGGGCGTCGACTTCCTGGGCGAGGTGCCGCTGCACATCGACATCCGCACCACGGCCGACGGCGGCAAGCCGATCGTGGTGTCCATGCCCGAGGGCGAACACGCCAATAAGTACCGCGAAATCGCGCGCGCCGTGTGGGACCGCATCGAAAAGGCGACGGGGGCGGACGCCAAGGTCGGGCCGAAGATCGTGTTTCAGTAGGACGACGATAGCGATCCCAAGTCATGTCATTCCCGCGAAGGCGGGAATCCGGTTACACGCCCTTGGACCCCGGCTTTCGTGGAGGTGACGGCGACATTCGAGGCGACGCGAATTACTGCCCGAACAGCTTCTTCAGGTTGTCGAACCCTGCCTGATAGACGTCCTGGATGGCCTTCATGGCCTCGTTGTCCGGCACGCCCGCGGCCTCGAATTCCGAAGACCATTCGACGGAACAGCCGTCGTCATCGTCGTGCACGGTGATTTCGGCGCGGTAGTTCTTCACCGGCAAGGGGCTGTCCTCGATGGTGTAGGAATAGGTGCGTGTCTTGTTGTCGACCCTTTCCAGTTTCTCGATGATCGTGCCGCCGCCCGCGAGCGACAGCTTGCGGACCTGGCCTGCGTTCTTCAGTTCGCTCGATTCGACCCCCGGATGCCAGTCCGGCAGCGCGTTGAACCGCCCGATCAGGTTCCACACCTGGTCGGCGGCGACGTTGAGGTCCTGCTTCATTGATATCTTGGGCATGGGACGTGTCCTCCGTGATCCGTTCTAGGAACCCCTCGCGGCCCGATTATACACCACAAAGCTGAATGCCGAACCGCCCGGCAGTTCCGGATCATGATAGGTCCGGGATGTTTCAATCCAATGCGCTGCATCAATTTCCGGAAAGAAGGTGTCGCCCGGCACGTCCGCATGAACGAGGCAGATGTCCAGCCGGTCGGCCAGCGGCAGAGCCTGTGCGAAGATCTCGGCGCCACCGATCACCATGACTTCGCCGGTGCCGTGGGCGGCCGCCGCGGCCAGGGCGTCCTCCAGGGAGTGGACGACCTCGGCGCCGTCGACGCGAAAGCCGCGGTCGCGGGTGACGATGATGTTGGGTCGGCCCGGCAACACCCGCCCGATGGAAAGGTACGTCTTTCGCCCCATGATCATGGGATGGCCCATGGTCACGGCCTTGAACCGCTTGAGGTCCGTCGAGATGTGCCAGGGCAGGCCGCCGTCACGCCCGATGCAGCGGTTCTCGGCCATGGCGACGACCAGGGTGACCAGCGGTTTCTCCGGACTTTGGGTCATGGGAAATGCGCTCCGTTGCGGGAATGCGGGCGGGGGAGACCGGCCCGCCCCTGTGTACCGGGATTTGCCCGCCCGGCCTACCCCAAAGCGGCGAACGGCCCGCCGCACCGGGACGACTGAATACAGTTTTACGCAGAAATTTATTTGGAATTTGCGCCGATAGCACGTGGCCTTATGCCGACGGATCCTGTTATGATGATTTTCGGCGACATCCGAAGAAAATTTAAGAAACACCCGCGCCGTGCTCTGATCATCGAAGGATCATCGAAGCGAGGGATTGACCATCCGACGAGCCTTGGGGTGCTTGAGTTGGAAATCCGCTACGAAGTCCTGGAAGTCACCGACATCGACCTTGGCGAAGGCCGCGCCGTCCTGGATTACTGGGAACGCGTGCGCGGTGATGCCTTCGCGCCGGCGTGGTCGCGCCAGTTCAGGCTGACGGAGCTTCCCACCCGCGTCGTTCCCGGCATGACCGTGATCGACCGCGTCGACGGCGGGCAGACCTTCTATTACCGGTTCTGGGGCACCCACCACATGGCCATGAAGGGGTTCGAGATGACCGGCAAGACCATCGACCAGGCCCCCAACAAGGATATCCAGCGCATCGGCACCCGGCAGCTTGAAACCGTCATCCAGCGGCGCCGGCCGACCGTGTTCCTTTACACGATCGACTATCCGAGACGCCATAAACCGTCGGAGTTCATCCTGCGCCTTCCCCTGTCCGATGACGGCGAGACCGTCAACCGGGTGGCCTCGTTCCAGGACCTCACATCACCGACGGCGCGATGGGAAATCCTGCACGACGCCCTGCTGCCGGACCGGCCGTACGGCGGGGGCATGGCCCGCTAGCACGGCGTCACGCAGCGGATCATACGGCGATCGGCGCCTTGATATGCGGGTGCGGATCGTAGCCGCGCAGGTCGAAATCCTCGAACCGGAACGCGAACAGGTCGGTCACCTCGGGATTGATCCACATCTCCGGCAGGGGCCGGGGCGCGCGGGAAAGCTGCTCGTCCGCCTGATCGAGGTGGTTCGCGTACAGATGCGCGTCGCCCAGGGTGTGCACGAAGTCGCCTGGCCTCAGCCCCATCACCTGGGCCACCATCATGGTCAGAAGGGCGTAGGAGGCGATGTTGAACGGCACGCCGAGGAAGATGTCGCAGGACCGCTGGTAGAGCTGGCAGCTCAGTTTTCCCTCGGCCACATAGAACTGGAACAGGCAGTGGCAGGGCGGCAGCGCCATGTGGTCGACCTCGGCCACGTTCCAGGCCGAGACGATGTGGCGCCGCGAACTGGGGTTCTCGCGGATCGACTTCAGGACGTTGGCGATCTGGTCGATGGTGCCGCCGTCCGGCGTGGGCCAGGACCGCCACTGATGGCCGTAGACGGGGCCCAATTCGCCGTTCTCGTCGGCCCATTCGTCCCAGATGGTGACACCGTGATCGTTCAGGTACTTGATGTTGGTGTCGCCGGAAAGGAACCACAGAAGCTCGTGAATGATGGACTTGAGATGCAATTTCTTGGTGGTCATGCACGGGAAACCGGCCGCGAGATCGAAGCGCATCTGATGGCCGAACACGCTTTGCGTGCCGGTGCCCGTGCGGTCGCCGCGCAGGACGCCTTCGGTGCGCACGCGGCGCAACAGGTCCAGGTATTGCTGCATGGCGCAAAGTTTAACGGCAGCCGGGCCGCCTTCCAACGCCTGAAAAATCGCCCCGTCGCCGGTGCGGATTACCGGGCATTGACGGCCTACGCCGCTGGCCCCAGGATCGCGGAAAAGCCCGAATCGCCCATCTGCCGTCCTGGGGAGCAGTCATGTCCACGACCGAAACCATCGCGGAAGCCGAGCTGTCGGCGCTTGCCGCCCGCGCCTTCGAGACCGCGGGCCTGCCGGCCGCCGACGCCGCCGTCACCGCCCGCCACCTGATCCTCATGGACCTGATGGGCGTGTCGACCCACGGCGTCCACCGCATCGACCAGTACATCAAGCGCATCCGGGCGGGCGTCGTCGACGCCCGTGCCCGGGTTGCCGTGGACGACCGGGCGCCTTCGCTCGCGGTGGTCGACGGCGGCAACGGCCAGGGCCAGGTGGCGGCCCAGCGCGCTCTCGACCTGGCGCTCGAAAAGGCCAAGGAAACGGGGATCAGCTATGTCGCCGTGCGCCGCTCGGGCCATTTCGGCGGCACCGCCAGCTACGGCTACCTTGCCGCCCGGGCGGGCCTGATCCTGATGACCGGCACGGGCGCCTCGCCGGCCCTGGCCCCATTCGGCGGGCGCGACCTCAGGGTCGGCAACAATCCCTTCGGCTGCGCGGCGCCGGGCGGCATCGCCGACGCGGCGGAAGACCCCGATCCCTTCATCCTGGACATGGCGCAGAGCGTCGCCGCGCGCGGCAAGATGCGCAAGCTGCGCGACGCCGGCGAGCCCATGCCGCTCGGCTGGGCGCTCGACAAGGACGGCAACCCGACCACCGACCCGGCGGCCGGGCTCGACGGATTCATCCAGTTCATCGGCGGGCACAAGGGCTACGGCCTGGCGCTGATGGTGGATATCCTGTCGGGCCTGCTGTCGGGCGGCGAATACCTGGACCAGACCCGCCAGATGTGGGACGAGGACGGCCCCCAGGGCACGGCCCATTTCTTCATCGCGCTCGACCCCGCTCGCCTGATGGACGCGGGCGAATACGACCGCCGCATGGCCGATTTCCGCGCCCGCATCAAGTCGACCGCGCCGTTCACCGCCGGCGGCGAGGTGCTTTTGCCCGGCGAGATCGAGATGCGCAGCCTGGCGGCGCGCCGAACGAACGGCATCCCCGTCCCCGCCAAGACTCTGGAAACCGTGCGCCGGCTTGCGAAAACCGCCTGATATCCCCATATTGGGGGTGCCGGCTCGTCCGGCTATGGCGCTAAACGCCTAGCGGAATAAGCACTGCGGACCCGGGGGCGGTACCCGGCGCCTCCACCATAAGCCGCGTTCAAGCCGCGTTCGACCGGAATTCTTCAGGTCAGGCGCATCAAGACGCGGTTTGTGATGGGGGCGAAATAGGATCGACGCGTGTAATAAAGGCTAGGTCTGTGCTCGGCATGGTACCACCGACATCGGGCCATTTTGATAAGTGCCAACGATAACACGGAAGCACTTGCTGTCGCGGCCTAACACGCCATAACGACAACGGGGTTCGGGCGGCACCTGGCAACAGAAGCCGCCCACTTTCTTTCAGCCGCCCAAAAATCTCCAGAACCTGGAGTTGACGCGAATCATTTCGGTGCCCGCCGCGCGGCAGGAGAATGGCTCATGAGCGAACAGGGCACGAACGAATCGGCTTCCGCGGAAGCCGTGGGCGGAGCGGTGGGATATCTGCTGCCCGATGGCGCGGATCTTCTGGGCGCGTCTCTTGAGCGCAGCGGAGCCGATCTCGTCATCCGCCTGGCGGACGGACAGCGGCTCACGATTTCCGGCTATTTCACCGACGGTATGCGCCAGCTTGTCCTGGCCGACGGCACGCAGGTCGGCGCGGCCGAGGTGTCCCGACTGCTGGCGGCGGACGGCGAACCGTTCGCCCGGGTGTTTCATCTTCGCGGACCGGTGTTTCCCATGGACGGCGGCGACGATGCCGAATTCACCGTCGATCAGTTCCTGTTCGAAGATACGGAAATCAGCCTCGACGACGGCGGCGCGGTGGGGTTGACCCTCGCCGACGACGGCGTGCTGTCGGCCTCGGGCCCCGGGCGCCTGACGGTGTCGTGGGACCGAGTCACGGCGGAAATCCACGTCACCCTGAACGCCGGCCGTCTGATCGCCGCCACGCCCGGCGGAGAGGAACACCGGATCGTCGTCACCACGCCCTACGGCACCGTACTCCACGCCGGCGGTCAGGTCGGGTTGGAAGTCGTCGAAACAGGGGGACTGAACGTGATCACCATGCGCCCGATCCTGGGCGAGTTCGGCACCGTCCGCATCCTAACCGAGTACGGCGAAATCAGCCTTACCGACGCCCATCGGCGGACCAACATCTCGGCCGACGGGGCGCCGTCCGCACCGCTTTCGGTCTCGGCCGAGGACGTCCGCGACGCGTTCGAGGATACCCTGCTCCACGTTCCCCTGGTTCGCGACCATGCCAACGACTACGGCCTGCAACTCGCCGAAGGCAGAACGGAAGCCGGCCCCGGAGAGGGAGAGGAAGGTGCGTTTGACGGCTTCGTGAAGGTCGTCGCCGATCCCCTACCGCACCCCCAGGTCGGTGAGGACCAGCCAGCCTTCGCCTTCGAGGGGCCGCAGACGCTGGTCTATCCGGAACTCCCCAAGCCCGAGACGGAAACCCGACGCATCGAAGGTTTCGAGCTGGGCACCCTGCGGCCCGAGGATATCGGCATCAATCCCTTGAACGAGCCGCCCATCGCCTACGCCGGGCATGCCACAACGCCCGAGGACCAGACCGCCGACGGCCGCCTAACGGCGGCGGACTTCGACCGCGACGTGCTGGAGTTTTCATTGCTGGAAGGCGGAGAGCCGATGCACGGCGACGTCGTGATCACCCCGGACGGCACCTACACGTATACCCCGGACCCCGATTTCCACGGCACCGACCAGTTCTCGTACCTGGTGTCCGACAACAAGGGCGGCTCCGCCTCCGCCGTGGTCACCATCGGCGTCACCCCGGTCGCCGGCACGCCGATCCTGAGCGTCCTCGACATCAATGCGGGCGGGGCGCAGACGGACGAAACGCTCAAGGGTACGGGCGGAGCCGACACCCTGGCCGGCGGAGGCGGCGGCGACATCATCGAGGGCAAGGGCGGCGGCGACGTCATCTTCGGCGATGCTGTCACCGGCGATACGGCGGTGACCGTCCCCTTGAATATTTCGGCGGCGCTGAGCGACGCGGCCGACACCGGAGGTCTGTCCATACTGCTGTCCGGCGTGCCGGAAGACGGCGTCCTGTCGGCAGGCACACGGATCGACGACACGACCTGGAGGCTCGCGCCTGATGACCTTGACGGCCTTGCCCTGAGCGTGTCTCCCGGGGACGGATCGGACATAAGCCTGCAGGTGCACGCCCTGGCGGTCGACGAGGATGCCGGCCTGGGCCTTTCGGATATTGCCGAGGCCTCGGACTCGCTCGTCGTTTCCTTCGGGGCGGGGAACGACGGGGCCGACGACATCTCCGGCGATGCCGGCAACGACCGGATCTTCGCGGGCGGCGGCGACGACGTGGTTTCCGGGGGCACCGGCAACGACGAAATTTGGGGCGGCCTGGGACATGACCATATCTCTGGCGGCGCCGACGACGATCTGGTCTACGGCGAGGCCGGGGACGACGTGATCGTCGGGGACGGCGGTGCCGACGCGTTGCACGGCGGCGCCGGGGACGATGTCATTTCCGGCGACACGGGAAACGACCAGCTTTACGGCGACGCCGGCGCGGACGTCCTTTACGGCGGGGCGGACGACGACGTCCTTCACGGCGGCGAAGGCAGCGACACCCTGTTCGGGGACAAAGGGCATGACCAGCTTTTCGCGGGCGCCGGGGACGACGTTCTGATCGGCGGCGCGGACGACGACGCGTTAACGGGGGGCGCCGGTAACGATGTCTTCGTTTTCGGGCGGCAGGACGGAGACAACACCATCACGGACTTCGCACCGGGAGATATCCTGCGGTTCGAAGGCGACAACAAATTCGACGTCGACCACCTGAACGTCGAGTACGACCCGGATATCGGCGGCACAGTCATCGATTTCGACGGCTTGAAAAGCATGTCGGTCACCCTGGACGACGTCAACCTGCCGGAACAGAGCTATTCCGTCACGGTCGAACCGGACGCGCTGATCGTCAGATTCCACGACGAGGAGACATGACCCGGCCCGGTGGCGCTCCTTTCGCTCGCGCTCGCGGGACGTCAAAAATCACTGACTTAGGCCAAGACTCAAGGCGCCTATCCCTGCTAATAAGGGGACATGGAAGAGAGCCCGCTCAGATACGACGTCTGGATCGAGGACGCGCTGCGCACCGTGATCCGAAACGCACTGGCCCATGCCGCGCGCGAGGGCCTGCCCGGCGAACATCATTTCTACATCACCTTCCGCATGGACGACCCCGGCGTGGTCGTGCCGCCCTATCTGCGCACCCAGCACCCGGAAGAGATGACCATCGTCATCCAGCACCAGTACGACAACCTGCACGTGGACCAGGACGCCTTTGAGGTCACGCTGTATTTCAAGGGCAAGGGCGAGCGCCTGCGCATCCCGTTCCGCGCCATCACGGCGTTTTCCGATCCGTCCGTCAACTTCGGCCTGCAATTGAAGATGATCACCACGGAAGAGGAAGAGCCGATCGAGGACGAAGGCGTCTTCGCGGAACAGGAGATCGTCCTGGACGCCTCCAACGCGGACAACCCGGACGGCGAGGGCAAGATGGGCGAAGTGATCGCGCTCGACACCTTCCGCAAGAAATAGGCGCCCCGCCGCCCCGGTGTTCGAACGGACTTTCTTTTCAAAGACGAAACCCAAGCAAGCTTCGAGGACTGCGACGATGACCTTTGAACATCACACGATGTTTTCCCTGGGTCCGGACCAAACCCCCTACAAGAAGATCATGGACGGCGGCGTCAGCACGCAGGAGATCGGCGGCCGGACGATCCTGACCGTGGAGCCCGAGGCCATCACGGAACTGACCAAACAGGCGTTCCATGACATTTCCCATCTTTTGCGCCCGGCCCATCTGGCGCAGTTGCGCAAGATTCTCGACGATCCCGAGGCGTCCGACAACGACCGCTTCGTCGCGCTCGACCTGCTGAAGAACGCCAATATCGCCGCCGGCGGCATCCTGCCCATGTGCCAGGACACGGGCACCGCCATCGTCATGGGCAAGAAGGGGCAGAACGTGTTCACCGGCTTCGACGACGAGGCCGCCATCGCCGAAGGCGTCATGAAGACCTTCACGGAGACCAACCTGCGCTATTCCCAGGTGTCGCCGCTGAACATGTTCGACGAGAAGAACACGGGCAACAACCTGCCGGCGCAGATCGAGCTTTATGCCGAGCCGGGCGACGCCTACAAGTTCCTGTTCGTCGCCAAGGGCGGCGGCTCCGCCAACAAGACGTTCCTGTTCCAGGAAACCAAGGCGCTGCTCAATCCCACCGGCCTGATGAACTTCATGGACGAAAAGATCCGCACCCTCGGCACCGCCGCCTGCCCGCCCTACCACCTGGCCGTGGTGATCGGTGGCACCTCGGCGGAACTGACGCTGAAGACCGTCAAGCTGGCCTCGACCAAATACCTGGACGAGTTGCCCACGCAGGGCGGCGAATTCGGCCAGGCGTTCCGTGACCTGGAATGGGAAGAGAAGATCCACGAGCTGACCCGCTCCATGGGCATCGGCGCCCAGTTCGGCGGCAAATATTTCTGCCACGACGTCCGCGTCATCCGCCTGCCGCGCCACGGCGCCAGCTGCCCCGTCGGCATCGGCGTATCGTGCTCCGCCGACCGCCAGGCCAAGGGTAAGATCACTTCGGGCGGCGTGTTCCTGGAGGAACTGGAGGCCAACCCCGCCAAGTACCTGCCCGAGGTCACGGAGGAAGACCTGAAAGGCGAAGTCGTGGCCATCGACCTGAACCGGCCCATGGCCGAGGTCCTCAAGGAACTCAGCAAGCATCCGGTCAAGACCCGGGTGATGCTGTCCGGCTCCCTGATCGTGGCGCGCGACATCGCCCACGCCAAGTTGCAGGAACGGCTCGATTCCGGCGAGGGCCTGCCCCAGTACTTCAAGGACCACGGGGTCTACTACGCCGGCCCGGCCAAGACACCGGATGGCTACGCCTCGGGCTCCTTCGGGCCGACGACCGCGGGCCGCATGGACTCCTATGTCGACCAGTTCCAGGCCGCCGGCGGGTCCATGATCATGCTGGCCAAGGGCAACCGCTCGCAGCAGGTCACGGACGCCTGCAGGAAGCACGGCGGGTTCTACCTGGGCTCCATCGGCGGCCCGGCGGCGCGCCTGGCCAAGGACTGCATCACCAAGGTCGAGCTGATCGAGTACCCCGAACTGGGCATGGAGGCGATCTGGAAGATCGAGATCAAGGACTTCCCCGCCTTCATCGTCGTCGACGACAAGGGCAACGACTTCTTCGCCGAATTCAAGCGGCCGAAGGCTGCCTGAAACGAAGACGATCCAGGCATTTCGGGAAGGAACGAACGTGGCCGACGACTTTCGCATTGAACGCGACACCTTGGGCGAGGTCCGCGTACCCGCCGACCGCTACTGGGGCGCGCAGACGCAGCGCGCGTTGGAGAACTTCCCCATCGGCGAGGGCACCATGCCGCGCGCCCTGATCCGCGCCTTCGCCCGCCAGAAGCAGGCTGCCGCGCGCGCCAACATGAAGCTGGGCAAGCTGGACGAACGTCTGGGCAATGCCATCGACAAGGCGGCGGGCGAGGTCGCCGAGGGACGGTGGGACGACCATTTCCCCCTGCCCGTGTGGCAGACCGGGTCGGGCACCCAGACCAACATGAACCTGAACGAGGTCATCGCCAACCGGGCCATCGAGATGCTGGGCGGGGCGCTGGGCTCCAAGGACCCGGTGCACCCCAACGACCACGTCAACATGTCGCAGTCGTCCAACGACAGCATGCCGACGGCCATGCACATCGCCCTGGCCATTGAGTGCCACAACCGTCTTCTGCCGGCGCTGGAGGGCATGGAGGCGGTACTGCTGGAGAAATCCCGGGCTTTCCACGACGTCGTCAAGATCGGCCGCACCCACCTGCAGGACGCGACGCCGCTGCGCCTCGGCTCCGAATTCGGGGCCTACGCCCACCAGACCCGCCAGAACATCGAACGCCTGCACAAATCCCTGGCGCAAATCTACGAACTGGCCCAGGGCGGCACCGCCGTCGGATCGGGCATCAACGCGCCCAAGGGCTTCGATGCGGTCTTCTGCGAGGAAGCCGCGGCCCTGACGGGCCTGCCCTTCAAGCCCTGCCCCGACAAGTTCTATGCCCTCGCGGCCCATGACGCCCTGGTCAACCTGTCGGGCAAGCTGAACACCATCGCCGTGACCAACCACAAGATCGCCGATGACATCCGCCTCCTCGCCTCGGGCCCGCGCTCGGGCCTGGCGGAGCTGATCCTGCCCGCCAACGAGCCGGGATCGTCCATCATGCCCGGCAAGGTCAACCCGACCCAGGCCGAGGCGCTGACCCAGGTCGCGGCCCGCGTCATGGGCAACCATGTGACGGTGACCTTCGCGTCGAGCCACGGGCATCTGCAACTCAACGTCTACAAGCCGGTGATCGTGGCGACGCATCTGGAATCCATCCGCCTGCTATCCGACGCCATGGCCAGCTTCACCGAACGCTGCCTCAAGGGCATCGAGCCCAACCGCGAGGTCATCCGGCGCCATCTAAACAATTCGCTGATGCTGGTGACGGCGCTGAACCCCCACATCGGCTACGACAAGGCGGCCGAGATCGCCAAGAAGGCGCACAAGGACGGCTCGACGCTCAAGGAAGCGGCCGTGGCGCTGGGTATCCTGACGGCGGACGAGTTCGACAGGCTGGTCAACCCGAAGGACATGCTGGGAGAAGACGGTTGAGCGACAAGGTCACCATCGTCACCGGGGGCAGCCGCGGCATCGGCCGCGCGACGGCGCTGCTGGCGGCCAAGGCCGGGCACGCGGTCTGCATCAACTACGCGAGCGACCAGGACGCCGCCGATTCCGTTTGCGCCGGGATCATTGCCCACGGGGGCAAGGCACTCGCCGTGCCCGCCGACACGAGCAGCCAAGCCGACGTCATCCGCCTGTTTGAAACGGTGGACCGGGAACTGGGCCCCGTCACGGGCCTGGTCAACAACGCGGGCATCCACGGACCGCGCGGCCCCGTGAAGGACCTGACGGAAGCAGACATCCGCCGCGTGCTCGAGGTCAACGTGCTGGGCCTATTCCTCTGCGCCCAACAGGCGATCAAACGCATGTCCACCGACAACGGAGGGGCGGGCGGCGCGATCGTCAACATCTCTTCGGGCGCGGCCGTGATCGGGTCGCCTGGCGGCGGCGTACTCTACGCCGCCTCCAAGGGCGCCGTGAACAGCTTCTCGACGGGCCTGGCCCAGGAGGTGATCGGCCAGGGCATCCGCGTGAACACGGTGGCCCCCGGCCTGACCGAGACGGACATGACCCGCGCGACGCTCGAGAAGCGCGCCAAGGCGACGCCCATGGGGCGGGCGGGACGGCCCGAGGAAATCGCCCAGGCGATCGTGTTCCTTCTGTCGGACGAGGCCTCCTACATCGCCTGCGCCAACCTGCGGGTGTCGGGCGGCAAGCCGTGATCCCCGGCGTCACCGTCCGCGACATGACGGCGGCGGACCTGGACGCCGCGCGCGGCCTGATCGACCAACTGGGCTACGACATCCCGGCGGATGAAATGGAACGCCGGTTCCGCGCCGTCACCGAGGCCGACGGCCACCACGCCCTGATGGTGGCGGAACTGGACGGCGGGATCGTCGGCCTGCTCCACATCTTCGCCCGGCCGGCGCTCGAGAAGCCCGTGGAGGCCCTGGTGCAGTCCCTGGTGGTCGACCAGACCCTGCGCGGATCCGGCATCGGCCGCGCCCTCATGGACCGGGCGGAAGGCTGGGCGCGCGGCCGGGGCCTGGAGTCGGTCACCCTGCATACGCGTGCAACCCGCGCCGAGGCGCGGGCCTTCTACCGCGCCCTGGGATATGACGAGGTCGCCGAGGCCATGCTGATGCGGAAGACGCTGCACCCCGAATGACCGATATCCTCTTCACCGGCCCCAAGACGGCGCCGCTGACCATCGCCCTGGCGCACGGCGCGGGCGCCCCCATGGACAGCCCGTTCATGGAAGCCTTCACCGAGGGCCTGGCGGCGCGTGGGCTCCGCTGCGCCCGCTTCGAATTTCCCTACATGGCGCAGCGCCGCGTCGACGGCGTGAAGCGCCCGCCCAACCCGGCGCGGGTGCTATTGGAAACCTGGCGCGAGGTCATCGCGGAAATCGGGCGGGAGAATTTGGTTGTCGGCGGCAAGTCCATGGGCGGGCGCGTGGCCTCCATGGTGGCGGCGGAGCTGGAGGCCGAGGGCGCTCCGGTGCGGGGCGTCGTCTGCCTGGGCTATCCCTTCCACCCGCCGGGAAAACCGGAAAAGTTGCGCACGGCGCACCTGCAATCGCTCCGGACACCGACCCTGATCTGCCAGGGCGCGCGCGATCCCTTCGGCACGGCGGCGGAGGTCCCCGCCTATCGCCTGCCCAAGGCGATCCGGCTATGCTGGCTGCCCGACGGCGACCACGGGTTCAAGCCGCGCAAGGCCTCGGGCCGGACGGAGCGGCAGAACTGGGACCAGGCCCTGGACGCCATTCGGGCGTTTTCCGCCGAACTGTGACGGGAGCCTACCGATGACCATTGCCGGACTGGACCATTTCAACATCCGCGCGCGCGACATGGATGCCATGCGTGACTTCTTCGTCAACGTCATCGGGCTGACCGTGGGCGACCGTCCGAACTTCCCCTTCCCCGGCTACTGGCTGTACGGCGCGGAGGGGTCCGGCGCCATCGTGCACCTGGTCGGCGGCGACCGGGAGCGGGGCTACGTCGCCGGCCATGGCGCGGCCGATACAGAGGGCACCGGCGTGGTCGACCACCTGGCGTTCAGGGGCACCGGTCTGGCGGACCTCAAGGCGCGGCTGGACGCCCACGACGCCGACTACCGGGAACGGATGCTGCCGAACGGCGCGGCGACGCAACTGTTCGTCGCCGGTCCCGAGGGCGTGACCATCGAGGTCGTGTTCCCGCACGGCTGACCGTACGCGCCGAGGCGCTCAACCGCAGCCCTTCTCCATCATTTCGAGGAATCCCTTCCGGATTTCCTCGTCCGAAAGGTCGCGGGTGTGGGTGAGAAAACTCCACTGATGGCCGAACGGATCAACGACGCAGCCCATGCGGTCGCCCCAGAACATATCGGTCACCGGCATTTTCTCCGTCGCGCCGGCGGCGACGGCGCGCGCCTGGGCCGCGTCCGCATCCTCCACATAAAGCGACATGGAGGCGGTGATACCGCCCAAAGCCTTGGGGTCCGTGGTGCCCCAGGCGGGGTTGGCGTCCGTCAACATGACGTGGTCGCCGCCGATGGTGATTTCCGCGTGGGCGATGCGGTCCGTGTCCGGGATCTCCAGGCGCATGACCTCCACCGCGCCGAGCGCCTTCTTGTAGAATTCGATGGCCTGCGCGGCGCCGTCGACGATGAGATAGGGCGTGACGGCGGTGTAACCGTCGGGAATGGGGTCGACCATGATCGTTCCTTCCTATATATAGAACAAAATAGGAACATGTAAGGAGAGACGATGAGATGCAAGTTACCATTCCGTGGCAGGGCGCGGAAACGGCTCCCGCCGGTTCCGGCCTACTTGCCCCCCAACTTGGGTGCCGTCTCGCGGAAGCTTTCGACCGTCGTCATGTTCGTGTACCAGGCCGACAGGTTTTCCAACCGGGACAGCAGCTTCTGCCCTTCCGGCGTCATCTTCACGTAATAGATCGCGGGCGCCAGGAACATGTCGGCGAGCGACATCTCGTCCCCCACCATCCAGCGCCGGCCGCGCAGTTCCTTATCGGCGACGGCCAGATAGCGTTCGATCTTCGGCAGGTAGTCCTTGATCTTGGCATCGTCCACCGGCTTGCCGACCATGGGATTGACCAGACGCGGGATGATCAAGCCCGGCCCCAGGTTCGGATAGCCCTCGTCCAGGTACAGGCTGATGCGCTGGAACATGTCCGCCTTCTCCACAGCGTCCCTCGGCTGCAACTGCGGGTCCGAGGTGTATTCCTCGTCGATATAGATGCAGATGGCGAGGGTCTCGTACAGGTGTACGTCGGCGTCGCGGATCGCCGGAACCTTGCCGAAGGGATGCTCCTGCTTCTGCTCTTCCGAGCCGGGCATGTACTCGTAGATGCGGTAGGCTTCCTCCTTCTCCTCCAGGCACATGCGTACCGTTCGGGTGAAGGGGCTGATCGTGGTACCGTAGATCGTCAGGTCGGACATCGGGGCGGCCTCCTCGCGACGTTTCTTTGTCTTGGTGTTGCAAAGAGTGCGCGAGGCCGCCGGTACTGGCAAGGGAAAAGCAGGTTGCGGAAATGACCATGAGCCGGGACTTCAAGGAGCACCTTCTCGACCTTCTGGCGACACTCGGGCCCGTTGAGGCCCGGCGCATGTTCGGCGGCGGCGGGCTCTATCTGGACGGCACCATGTTCGCCCTGGTCGCCGACGACGTGCTCTACCTGAAGGCCGACGACGGCAACCGCGAGGACTTCGAGGCCGCAGGGGTCCCGCCCTTCACCTACCAGCGGCGCGGGAAGAGTGTCGCCCTCGGCTACTTCCAGGCACCCGAGGACATCCTGGACGACGCCGAGGAACTGAGCGCCTGGTCGCGGCGCGCCTGGGAAGCGGCCCGGCGCTCGGGCGCCAAGGCCGGAAAGGCGGAAACCGCGCGCAAAAAGGGGCGTAGCGCGGCATGAGCGACACTCCCGGACCGTCCGGCGATCCCGCCCGCCTGGCCAAGCGCTCGGTCCTGGTCGCGGGCCACCACACCAGCCTGACGCTGGAGGACCTGTTCTGGAACGCGCTTCGGAACATCGCGCGGGAGCGGGGACTATCGATCAACGCCTTGGTCACGGAAATCGACGCCGGGCGCACGGGCAATCTGTCGAGCGCCGTCCGCGTGTTCGTCCTGCAGCAGGTATCGGCGACCCGGGACTAGCGACCCCGCCGCCGCAACCAGGCGGCTACCCCGTGGCAGGCCAAGGCCCCCAGGGCGAACGCCGTCACCCGCAAGAAGCCCCGCGTCGGCAGGTCGCCCAACTGCCAGGCACCGCTTCCCCACCACAAGGTACCCGCAGCGATCAGCGCCGCCAGGGCCAGCAAGCCGCCGATCCGCGCAGGCTTGGTCACGGCGCTTCCTTTCCGGTACTCTCAACGACCTCCATGATTCGTGCCAACGCCCAGCGGGAAATCTTGTGCCGGGCGTGGCTCTCGTCGAACAACACCCGGTGGCGGCCGCCCAAGCGCCCCGCGGTTTTCCCAAGCAGGTCGGCATAAAGGCTCGGACGGGGACCGTTGAAACAACATCGGTCGAAGCGGTTGAAGACCTGCACCTGGCTGCGGCCAGACCTGTCGGCCGCCATGACCGAAAGGTCGAGTACGCCCGTGATTTCCGTCAAGCCTTCGACGATCGACCGGGCACTCTCCTCCTTGCCCCGAAGCAGGGCGAGCGGAAGCACGCCCGCCACCGGAAAGCTTGCATCGATACGCGGGTCGATGGCGGCGCTGACCAGGGTTACCCAGGCGCCCGACGACACGCCGATCATGGCGATCCCGTGAAACGGCTGTTGAGCCAGGGCGTAATTGACGGCCACCACTGGCGGCAGGAAGGTCACCGCAAGGTCCGTCGCGAACCGGTCCGCCATTGGCGGGTCCGCGCAATAACGATCCAGGTCGTAACAGGTGTTGTCGCCGTAACCGGGCATGTTCATGGCGGCCACCGTATAACCGGCGGCCACCCAATTCTGGATCACTCTATGCTGATCGTGATAGGTGGCGGCCAAGCCTTGTTGGTAAAGGATCAAGCGGCCGTTGGGTCGCTGCGGACGGAAGTAGGCGATGGCGTAATTGCGCCACCGCTTCACCATATGGCCGGTAAGCTCGTCGATCCCGGCCAGGTTGGACCAGCCCCTGTAATAGGCCGCTTCGCAGGCGAGCCCGCGCATGATGATCGTGTCCATGCGCGAAAGCAAATGCACGACCGCCGGCCCCGTCGGCGACAGGCATTTCTTGTAGGCGCCGGGGGCCTTGTCGACGTCGCGGATCACCTGTTGCGGCATCACGTCGCGGGGCAGCTCCGGAACGCCGAAAATCTTCGTCACCAGGCGCGCGCGGCGATGGTCGACATCGGCTGCATCGCGAACGGTCAACCGTTCGGATGCGGGTAGTGACGCCACGCCCTCCGGAAGGCGATCGAACTCCGTCGCGGCTTTGGGGGCCAGACGCTTGATTACGACCCGCGTCGGATCCCAGTAATACAGCAGGGCCAGGACAGCGCTCACCGCCAGCATCAAGCCCATACCGTCAAGCAGACGGATCGGCAGTGAAGGACGGCTCATGGCGGAATCCCTATGGATGAGGGCACAGGCACGTGCCCCGGCGCTTGAATTAGAACCTGCCCAGGATGCCGCGTAGGATGTCTTGCGGTTTCATCTTCTTCTTTTCCTCGGTCTGCGGCGCGGGCTGGGTCTGCGGCGGTGCGTCCTGTTGTTGTTGCTGTTGCTGTTGCTGTTGCTGTTGCTGTTGCTGTTGTTCTTGGGGCTGGGTCTGGCCACCGCCCAGGATTCCCTGCAGGACGTCGCCGACGCCTTTCTTCTTCAACAGTTTGTCCAGGCCCGGCACGGGCACGCCGCCGGTTCCCAGGGACGCCGTATCGACCTTGATACGCGGCGCGTCCAACTTACCGGTAACGGCGAACGGCACGTTGATGCCCTTGCGTGTGGTGATGGAGAACACCGCCGACAGAAGGCTCGGCGACGGCTGGATCGCGCCCGAAAGGTCGACCGTCCAGGCCGCCAGATCGACGCTGCCCGATCCGCTGGCCACGCCCACGTTGGACACGGCCTTCAACTGGTTCGAGGTGGCGACCCCGTTGGCCACCGTGAACCCGGCGTCCACATCGGCGAGTCCCTTGCCCTGCTTGGGCCCGCCAAGGGCGCCGCCCAGTTGGTTGAGCGCCAGCACCAGGCCGCCCAGGCCGAAGCCGGCCTCGGCCGAGCCGCTGAGCGCCTCCGCGTCGAGTTCGCGGCCGGAGAAGTTCATCCTGCCGTTCAGGGACGAGACGATCTCGGCCTCGGAACGGCCGCGAGCCGTGAAATCGAAGTCGGCGTTGACCTTGCCCGCCGAGACGCCGCCGCCCAGCGCCTTGCCCGCCCGGGACAGGTCGGCGCCGGCAATGGTGCCGGAGGCACTCAATTGCCCCGCCGCGGTGGCCGAGGCCTTGGCGGTCAGGATGCCGCCGAACAGGCGTCCGGTCAGGCGCTCGACGGTCAGCACGCCGCCCTTCACCGCGGCTCCCAGGTCGGCGTTCTCCAATGCCGCCCCTTCGTACGTGACCTTGGGCGAGGTTGCCGTGATGGCCGCGTCGAAGGTGTCGAGGACGGAAAGGTCGATCGCCGCCTTGGACCATCGCGAACTGACCGCGACCGCGGTAATCAGCGGATTGCCGCCCGGCCCGGCCCAGGCGGCAGGCGCGCGGGTCACGCCCCACCCCCTGTCGAACAGGCCCGCGGCGCGCTTGGCCGGCAGGAACGGCGTGACGTCGACCGGACCCAGCGCCAGATTGGCGAGCGCCTTCGGCTTCGCCCCGTCGAGCACGAGCGACAGGCTGCCCGCCGCCGTTGCCGGCCCGATCCGACCGGCAACGTTGTCGACGCGCACGGCCTTGGGATTGCCGGTCACCTGGGCCGTCAGGTCAATCCCGCCGATCTTGCCCTGGGGCCGGTAGTCGGCACCCAGGCGACGCAACAGACCGGCCAGGTCACCATGCCTGACGGAAACGCCCAGGCTCACATCCTGACCCGCCAGGGCCAGCACCGGCAGGCTGCCGCGCAGCCCGACCTTGCCGCCCATGGCGCCCAGGTCGGCGGTGACCGAAGGCGACACCAGACTGCCCGACACGGCCGCGCTGACGGACACGGCGCCGAGCGCCGCCGCCGATACCGGCAGGTCTAAAGCCAGCGCCTTGGCCAGCGGTCCGGCGTCCTTGGTCGCGGCGGTGATCTTCAGGTCCTTGGCCGTGGGAATCCCTTCAAGGCCGGTCAGTCCTCCCGTCACACCGGCGCTCAGGCCCGCGAGGTTGCCGACTTTGAGGGTGCGCAGCACAAGCTCGCCCCGCGCCAGGGTCGCGTCGAGCATCAGGTCGCGCGCCGTCAGGCCGCGCACCATCGCGGTGCCCACGGCAAGCTTCACATTGGCGTCGAACGCCGTCAGCGGCTTCAGCGGCGCGAACAGGTCGACCGCCGGCGTTGCCACACCACCGCCGGACGCCCCCGCAGCGGGCGCATTACCCGCCGCCTTGTTCACGGCCTTGTTCGTGGCCTTGCCGTTGCCTCCCTTGGCGGCCGGCGCCAGCGCGTCCAGGTCTATCTTGTCGAGCGTCAGGTTGGCGCCGAAGGACGGCCGCGCCTGCATGGCAAGGGTCACCGCGCCGGTCAGGCGCGAACCACCGGCGGCGGCGTCGATACCCGTAAGCTGCGCGTAGTCACCGTCGACGATCAGCGGCGTCTTGAACCTGAAATCCTTGAGTGCCGCCGCCGGCATCTTGGTGCCCGGCATTACCCAGGCCAGCACGGGGCCAAGATCCTTGGCGCGGGTCTCGATCTGCCCCTCGAAGCGGGGCTTGCCGGCACGGGCGCTGAGGAATCCGAACAATCCGACGTCGGCATCGCCTGGAAGCTGCGCGGTCGCCTGGTTAAGGGTCAATTCACCGTTGGCCAGGTCGGCGCTGAGAGTTACGCCTTCTACCGGCTTGCCCTTTACGATCAGGGAATCGATCTGCACGGACAGGTTGGCCTGGACATTCTTCGGCAAATCGAAGATCGCCGGCGGCGGCGTGGCCGGCTTCGCCGGGACGAGCGGCTTGGCGGCCTGGACCGTCTTGCCATCCGCTCCCTTGGCGCGTTCGGCGGACTTGGCCGGTGGCGGCGCCGGGGTCAGCAGGGAATCGAGGTCGACCCAGCCGGACTTGAGGGCAAGCGACGCGACGGTCTTGTCGCCGGTCGTCACGTTCGCGGCGATACGGAACTCCATGGTGTCGAGCTTGACCTCAAGGTCCTCCACGTGTCCGCCGTCGACGCTCGCCTCCAGATTGCCCATAAGGGAGAACGGCTTGGCCAGATTCACGGGCAGGTCAACCGGCCCGGCGGCGGCGGCGATGGCCCGTGCCACGTCGGGACCCTGGCCCGTGACCTTGGCCCGCAGGCGCGGCTTCTCGGGCACGTTGACCACGCCGCCGTCGATTTTGATGACCGTGTCTTCGCCCAGCTTCAGGTTGAACACGAGGGGGATGGTCCGGCCCTGGACGATCTCGGCCACGTTCAGGGAATAGGCCAGGCGGTGCCGCCCGCCCAGGGTCAATTTGCCTTCGCTTTCGACGGGACCGTTCAAACTGGCGGCGGCGATACGGGCGTCGATGTCGGTGATGGTTTCCTCGCGCCCGCGCTGATGGTCACGATAGACGATCATACCGTCCTCGACCGTGAAATTGTCGACCGCGATATCGGGGCCTGCCGCACCGGTGCCGACGGCGGACGCCGGCTTGCCGGCCGCGACGGCGGGCTTGTCGGCCGCGGACGCCGCCGCTCCAGGTTCCGCCCCCGGCTTGCCGAAATCCCAATTGACCTGACCGTCGGCAAGACGTTCCAGAAGCACCACGGGACGCACCAGACGCACGGTTTCGACCCGCACGTTGCCGCCCAGAAGCGGCGCCGCCGCGATTCGGACTTCAAGTGACTTCAGCGACGCCATGCTCGCGTCCTTGGAGCCGGCGATGTTCGCCAGATGGACGTCGGCGACCTGCAGGCGTGGGCTCGGCAGCACCTGCACCGTGACCGGCCCGCCGATCACCACCTTGCGCCCCGTCACCTTCTCGACCTGATCGGCGATCTGATCGGTATATCGGTTCCAGTCCACCAGTCCCGGGCCGATCAGCAAGGTGCCGATGACGAGGACAAGAAAGACCGACAGGCCGATGGCGAGCTTCTTCAACGCTTGGATCCCATACGTCCGGTGGCGGTGGGGGTCCCGGCGGGCGGGGCCGTTCGATGCAGAGTGTAGGGCGAACGGACCGCCATTGCCATAGGCCGGACGGCCCTATTTCCGTGAAAAACTGCCGTTTCGGGCGGGCCGTGGGCCTGATTCGGACGACTGGACCGCGCGCTGGACGACCTTGAAAAATTCCATCGCCAGGATGACCGAGGCCGCGACAACGGCAACGATCAGCCAGGTTGCGACGTCCACCGCCTCGACCCGCAGGACCGCGCTGAACCCGGGCAGGTGCATGGCCAGGATATGCGCCCCCTGGCTGACGACGACGGCGCCGACCACCAGCCAGTTGGCGGACAGCGGCACGCGAAACACGGACCGGGTCTCGGAGCGGCAGTTGAACACGTGGGCGTTCTCGAACAGCACCAGCAACAGCAGAAGGGCGTTGCGCGCCTGATGCTCGGCCCAGCCCTGATCCAGCATCCAGGCGAAGAACAGATAGGCGACGGCCCCCATGAACAGGCCCGAGACGACCGTCTGGGAGATCATCACGCGGTCGAAGATGGCCTGTTTCGGCGGACGCGGCGGCCGGTCGAGGAGTCCCGGCTCCGCTCCCTCGAAGGCCAGCGCCGTATGCTGCAGCCCCTGGGTCACCAGGTTCAGCCATAGAAGCTGCACGGCGTAAAGCGGCAGCGGCAAACCGCCCAGGAACGCGAAGAAGAACAGGGCGACCTCGGCCGCGCCCGTCGAGACCAGCAGATAGACGACCTTTCGCACGTTGTCGTAGGCGAGCCGTCCCTGTTCGACGCCGTTGACGATGGAGGCGAAGTTGTCGTCGGTCAGGATCAGGTCCGCCGTGTCACGCGCCACGTCCGTCCCGGCGGCTCCCATGGCGACGCCGATGTCGGCGGCATTGAGCGCCGGCGCGTCGTTGACTCCGTCTCCCGTGACGGCGACGAAATGCCCCAGGTCGCGCAGCGCCTTGACGATGTCGAGCTTCTGCAGGGGATCGACCCGCGCGAACACGGGCGCTTCGGCAACCGCGCGGGAAAAGGCCGCCGGGTCGTCCGCGAGGGCCTGCAGGTCGACGCCGGTCACCGCTCCCTCCCCGGCCGCCGCGATGCCCAGGTCGCGGGCGATGGCCAGCGACGTCGCCGGATGGTCGCCGGTAACCATGCGCACGTCGATGCCCGAGCGGCGGCAGCGGTCGACGGCGTCCCGGGATTCCGGGCGCAGGGGATCGATCAGGCCGACGAAGCCCAGGAACTCCAGGTCCGTCACCGCCGAAAGGTCCGCCACGGGCGCCGCCACCCTGCCCGAAGCCACCGCCAGCACACGATAGCCCTCGGCCGCCAGGGCCTCGGCCTCGGCGGTGAGGCCCGCCCGGTCGGCGTCCCGGCACAGCGGCAGGATGACCTCGAACGCGCCCTTGGCGTGGACACGAGGGCCCTCTTCCGTCCCGTTGAACGACGCCGCGTAGCGGTGCTGCGGCTCGTAGGCGATCATCGCTTTCTGGGGCAAGCGGGCGAGCAGCCCCGCCCGGGTCAGCCCGGCCTTGGCCGCCAGCGCCAGGAAGGCGACGTCGACGGTATCGCCGAAATGCTCCCAATGCCCGTCGCGGCGGACCAGTTCGGCCTCGTTGCACAGGGTCGCCGCCTCGGCCAGTCGGCGCACGCCGTGCCAGTCGGCGTCGCTCATGGCTCCGCTGGCCGCCGTCACCGCGCCGTCGTCGTTGTAGCCCTCGCCGGTCACGCGGAAATCGCCCAGGCCCGGCACCACGACGCGTTTCACGGTCAGGGCGTTGCAGGTCAGGGTCCCCGTCTTGTCGCTGGCGATCAGGGTGCAGGCTCCCAGGCCCTCGACGGCGGGCAGGGAGCGCACGATCACGTTGTTCGCCGCCATGCGGTGGCAGCCGACGGCGAGTGCCACCGTGATCGCGACCGGCAGGCCTTCCGGCAGGGCCGCGACGGCCAGCGCCACGGCGACCAGGAAGATTTCCACAACCGGCGCGCCCTTCATCACCATGGCCGTGGCCAGAAGCGCGATGGCCGCCACCACGACGACGCCCAGCATCCGGGTGAAGCGCTCCAGGCGCAAGACCAACGGCGCCGGCACGGCGTCCCGCGTGGCAAGCTGCTGGGCGATGCGGCCGATGGACGTCTGCGTGCCCGTGCCGGCGACAATGCCGAGCCCCCGGCCGCTGACCACCACCGTCGCCGCGTGCAGCATGGTCACTCGGTCGCCGGTCGCGGCCTGTTCCACGACTTCCGCGTCCGCGTCCTTGACCACCGGCTCCGACTCCCCGGTCAGCAGCGATTCGTCGACCAGCAGGGCGTCGGCCCGGACCAGACGCACGTCGGCCGGGACGTGACCGCCGGATTCCAGGCGGATCACGTCCCCGGGCACAAGGTCGCGGCCGTCGACCGTGTGCACGGCGCCGCCGCGGACCACGGTCGCCCGGTCGCGGATCAGGCTGTCGAGGGCGAGGGCGCTCTTCTGCGCCCGGTATTCCTGATAGGTGCCGATCAGGGCGTTGACCTGCAGCACGGCGAAGATGAACAGCGCATCCGATGCCTCGCCGATGGCGACCGAGACCACGGCCGCGGCGGCCAGCAGATAGATCAGCGGATTGACGAACTGGCGCAGGTAGAGGATCGGCAGGCCCGGCGGCCTGGGCCGCGGCAGGTCGTTGGCGCCGTAGCGCTCCAGGCGCGCCGCCGCTTCGTCACCCGGCAGGCCGGTTTCCGCGTCCGTTTCCAGAATTCGGGCGACGTCTTGCCAGGTTCGCGCATGCCAGGGCATGTGATCGGGGGGCGGTGGAGACATGGAACCGTTGGACGACTTTCCAGTATCGGGTCAGTATCGGGCGGGTCCAGTGTCGCCGATTGCCGTTATCGCGTCACGACAGAACCAGCACCGCCCGGAAATCGTTGACGTTGGTCCGCGTCGGCCCGCATTCGACCAGGTCGCCGACGCCCTGGAAGAAGCCGTATGCATCGTTGGCGTCGAGCAGCGCCCGTGCGTCCAATCCGGCGTCACGCGCGCGCGTCAGGCTGTCGGGCCCGATTACCGCTCCGGCGTTGTCCTCCGAGCCGTCGACGCCGTCCGTGTCGCAGGCGATGGCGTGAATGGCGGCGGCCTCGTCCAGCGTCACCGCCATGCTCAGAAGGTATTCCGTATTGCGGCCGCCGCGGCCGCCGTCGCCGCGGATGGTCACCGTCGTCTCGCCGCCCGACAACAGTACGCAGGGCGGCTTGCCCGGACCTTTCCCTGCCGCTGTCGCGCGGGCAAGTTCCGCGTGTTCGGCGCCCAGGTCCCGCGCCTCGCCCTCCAGCGCGTCGCCGAGGATCACCGGCGTCACGCCGGCGGCGCGGGCCACTTCGGCGGCGGCCTCCAGGCTTGCCTGCGGCAGGGCGATGAGATGCGTCTCCACCCGCTTGAAAGCGGGATCGTCGGGCTTGGGCGTCTCGTCGGCCCCCGCGTCCAGCACGGCCCTGACCGCGTCCGGCAGCCTGATGCCGTACTTGGCGACGATGGACCGGGCGTCCGCGAAGGTGGTCGGATCGGGCACCGTCGGGCCCGATGCAATGACCGCCGGGTCGTCTCCAGGCACGTCCGAGATCAGCAGATTGACGACGCGCGCCGGTGCCGCGGCGGCGGCCAGGCGTCCGCCCTTGACCGCCGACAGGTGCTTGCGCAGACAGTTCATCTCGTGGATCGTCGCGCCGCAGCGCAGAAGCTCGCGGTTGACGGCCTGCTTGTCGGCCAGGGTCAGGCCCGGCGCCGGTGCCGACAGCAGCGCGGACCCGCCGCCGGAAATCAGGCAGACGACCAGGTCTTCCTCGTTCAGGCCCCGGACCATTTCCAGCATGCGCCGGGCCGCCGCCTCGCCCGCCGCGTCGGGCACGGGATGGGCGGCTTCGACCGTCTCGATGCGTCGGCAGGGCACGTTGTAGCCGTAGCGGGTGACGACCAGGCCCGTGAGATCCCCCGGCCAATGGTCCTCGAAGGCCTTCGCCATGGCCGCCGATGCTTTGCCCGCCCCGATCACCAGGGTGCGCCCGCCGTTCGGCGGCTCCGGCAGGAACAGGGGAACGCGCTTGTCCGGTTGGGCCGCTGCGACGGCGGCGGCGAACATGTCGCGAAGCAGGGTTTCAGGTTCCAACGTCGTGCCTCCCAATGCCGGTTCTGGTTACGGCACGGCCGCTGTGCCTGTAAAGCGTGGAGACCCCGGATTCGGGGTTTTTTCGGGATGTACAAATTCCCTCGTCGTTTTTCCGCATCGTGGGGGCCTTGACACCCGTCAAGTCCGGGGCCACCAAATTCCTGTATCGGAGGGGAGATGCGCAAAGCCCTGTTCTTGATCGCGGCCGCTCTGGCCGCCGCCGGCGCCTGGTGGGGGATTTCCCACGTCTGGCGCCCCGTGGTCGACCTGGCGCCCGTGGAACGGGGCCCGGCGGTGCGCGCCGTCTACGCCACCGGAAATGTGGAGCCCGTGCAATGGGCCAGGATCACCCCCCTGGTTCAGGGCCGGATCGAGGAAATCTTCGCGTTCGAGAACGCCCGGGTCGCCCCCGGCGAGCTGCTGGCCCGCCTGGACGAAGCGGAAATCCGCGCCACGGTCAAGGAGCTGGAAGCTCGGCGCGACTATCTGGCGCATGAGGTCGAACGCACCCGCGCCCTGCTGACCAAGGGCCACGGCACGGAAAAGGCCTATGAACTGGCGCTGTCCGAATATCAGCAGGTACTGGCCGCCATCGCCGCCGCCAACGCCCGGCGCGATCATTACGTCCTGCGCGCGCCGATCGGCGGCGTGGTGCTGCGCCGAGACGGCGAAATCGGCGAGGTCGTGAACACAACTTCGGTCATGTACTGGATCGGCCAACCCCGGCCGCTGCGCATCGAGGCCGAGGTCGACGAGGAGGACATCGCCCGCGTCGCCGTCGGCCAGACGGCATTGATCAAGGCCGACGCCTTCCCCGGGCGGGATATCTTCGGCACCGTCGCCGAGATCACGCCCAAGGGAGATCCGGTGAACAAAAGCTACCGGGTCCGCGTGGCCCTGCCCGACGACACGCCACTGATGATCGGCATGACGACGGAATTGAATATCGTCGTCGAACGGCACGAGGACGCCGCTCTCGTTCCGGAGACGGCCGTCCAGGAAGGCCGCCTGTGGACCGTCACGGACGGACGCGCGACGGCCGTACAGGTAAGCGTCGGCATCCACGGCAACGGCAAGGCCGAGGTCGCGGCGCAAGGCGGCGCCCTTCCGGACAAGGTCATCCGCCACCCGCCCGCCGGCCTCAGGCCCGGGGACAAGGTGCGTCTCAAGGAAGGCGGCCCCGGCTGATGCCGCTCGTCCTGCGCATCGCCCTGACGCACCTGCGCGCCCGCACGCGCCAGACCCTGGTGTCACTCCTGGGCGTCGCGACCGGCGTCGGGTTCTCCATCGCCATGGCGGCGCTGATGCAGGGCTCGCAGCTGGATTTCATCAACAAGATCATCGACGCCACACCCCACATCACCGTCAAGGACGAGTTCCGCCATCCCGACGAACAGCCCGCCGCGCGCCGCTTTCCCGATGCCGCCGTCGCCATCGTGGGCGCCAAGCCGACCGAGGAACTGCGCGGCATCAAGGGCGCGCGCCGGAAGCTGGCCATCCTGGAGGACCAGCCGGATCTGGCCGTCTCGCCGGTCCTGCGAGGCCAAGTGGTCATCCGCTATTTCGGCAAGGACGAGGCCGCCGCCATCGCCGGCATCGAACCGGACCGCCACCGCCGCGTCTCGCAGCTTGCGGGCGACATCCGCGAGGGCCGCCTGGACGACCTGCACGCGGCCGCCAACGGCCTGATCGTGGGCGACGGCCTGGCGCGCAAGCTGGGGGCCAAGCTGGGCGACACCGTGACCGTGTCCTCGCCGGTGGGCGTGGTGTTCAAGATGAAGATCGTGGCCCTGTTCCACACGGGCGTGATCTCGCTGGACGAGGGCGAGGTCTACGCGCTTCTGAAAAAGGTCCAGGTCCTGCAGGACCGCCAGAACGTCATCAACCGTCTGTACGTCAAGACGGGCGACGTCTACGGCGCCTTCGCCCGCGCGCGCGACATAGAGGCGCGTTTCGGCTACCTGGCCGAAAGCTGGGACGAAGCCAACCAGGACATCCTGGAAGCCCTGCAGGTGCGCAACGTCATCATGTACACGGTGGTCGCGGCGATCCTGCTGGTCGCCGGCATGGGCATCTTCAACGTCGTCTCCACCATCACGTTCGAGAAGCTGCGCGACATCGCGATCCTGAAATCCATGGGCTTCAGCGAACGGGACATCCGCTGGATCTTCGTGCTGCAGGGTCTGATCGCGGGCACCGCGGGATCGATCCTCGGCTGGGGGCTCGGCTTCGGCCTGTGCCGGATCATGGAGGGCATCGAGTTCAAGGTGCGCTTCGCGACCGAGATGACCCAGCTGCCACTCTACTACTCGCCCTGGCACTACCTGATCGCGACCGTGTTCGCGGTGACGGCGGCGGCGTTGGCGGCCTTCTTCCCGGCCCGTCGCGCGGCGCGCGTCGATCCGGTCGAGATCATCCGGGGTGCGGCGTGACGGCGACGACGCACGGCCGACCGCTGGTGGCGGCCCGGGGCGTAACGCGCATCCTGCCCGCCGCCGTGCCGGTGACCCTGGTCCACGACATCGACCTGGAAGTCACGGGCGGCGAGGCCGTGGCCGTAACCGGGCCGTCGGGGTCGGGAAAATCATCGCTGCTCTACCTTCTGGGCCTGCTCGACCGGCCGACGCGGGGCCGGGTCGAGGTCGACGGCCGCGACACCGCGAGTCTTTCGAGCGACGACCTGGCGCGCCTGCGCCTGGAACGGCTCGGCTTCGTGTTCCAGTTCCATTTCCTGCTGCCCGAATTCTCGGCCCTCGACAACCTGCTGATCCCGATGCGCCGGCTGGCAAGGCTCGACGAGGACGCCATGCGGGCGCGGGCCGAGGACCTGTTGGACTCGCTCGGCCTTCTTTCGCTCAAGGACAAGCGCCCGGACCAGCTGTCCGGCGGCGAGGCCCAGCGCGTCGCCATCGCCCGCGCCCTGGCCAACGATCCGGCGGTGCTGCTGACCGACGAGCCGACAGGAAACCTGGACTCCCGCAACAGCGCCGCCGTATTCGACATCTTCCAGCGCCTGGCCCGCGACGAGGGCCGCGCCGTGGTCGTCGTGACCCACGACCTCGCCCTGGCCGCGCGTGCCGACCGCCGCGTCGAACTGGTCGACGGCACCATCGTCAGCGACAGCCGACAGGGTTAAACCCGGACGATCTTGCCCGGGTTCATGATGTTGAGGGGGTCGAGGGCCCGTTTGATGGCGCGCATGGCGACCAGGGCCTCGCCGTGTTCGGCGGTCAGGAAGTCGATCTTGCCGTAGCCGACCCCGTGTTCGCCCGTGCAGGTGCCGTCCATGGCGATGGCGCGCATGACCATGCGCTCGTTCACGTCGGCGGCGCGCGCCATCTCCTCCGCGTCGTCCGGATCGACGACGAAGATGATATGGAAATTGCCGTCGCCGACATGGCCGACGATGGGCGCGCACAGGCCCGAGGCGTCGATGTCCTTGCGGGTTTCCAGGATGCATTCGGCGAGCCGGGAAATCGGCACGCAGACGTCCGTGGCTATGCCCCGGCAGCCGGGGCGCAGCGCGATGGCCGCGTAATAGGCGTCGTGCCGTGCCTGCCACAGCTTCGTGCGGTCCTCCGGCCGGGTCGCCCATTGGAAATCGTCGGCCCCGAAGTCTGCGGCGATGGCCTTCACGTTCTCGACCTGTTCGCGGACCCCGGCGTCCGAGCCGTGGAATTCGAAGAACAGCGTCGGCTGCACCGGATAATCGAATTTGGAGTACTTGTTCACCGCGTCCATCTGCGCCTCGTCCAGAAGCTCGATGCGCGCCACGGGGATGCCCGACTGAATGGTCAGGATGACCGTGTTGACGGCGCTTTCCAGGTCCGGGAACGGGCAAACCGCAGCGAGGATCGCCTCGGGGATACCGTAAAGGCGCAGCGTAACCTCGGTGATGACGCCGAGCGTGCCCTCGGAGCCCACCAACAGGCGGGTCAGGTCGTAGCCCGCCGCCGATTTGCGTGCCCGGCGCGAGGTGCGGATGACCCGTCCGTCGGCCATCACCACGGTGAGGCCCAGAACGTTCTCGCGCATGGTGCCGTAGCGCACCGCGTTGGTCCCGCTGGCGCGGGTTGCCGTCATGCCGCCGAGGGAGGCGTCGGCCCCCGGGTCGATGGGGAAGAACAGACCCGTGTCGCGCAGGTAGTCGTTCAGCGCCTTGCGCCGCACGCCGGCCTGGACCGTAACGTCCATGTCCTCGGCATTGACGGTGAGAATGCTGTCCATGCGCGACAGGTCGATACACACCCCGCCGGAAAGGGCCGCCACGTGACCTTCCAGGGACGTGCCCGTGCCAAAGGGGATGACCGGTACCCGCCGGTCGGCGCAGGCCTTGACGACCTGGGAAACCTGCTCGGTCGAGATGCAGAAGACCACGGCGTCGGGCGGAGCCGAGGGATGGTAGGATTCGTCGCGCCCGTGCTGTTCGCGCACGGCGTCGGCGGTCGACAGGTTGCCCGCACCGACGATCTGCGCCAGCACGTCGAGAAGGCCGTCGTCGACCGAACCAGGCGCCTTGGCGCCCGCCGTGGCGGATGGAATGCTCATGTCAGATGGGTTTCCCCGACACCTGGATCTTCAGTTCCTGCAGTTGGCTGCGGATCGTATCCATGTGCGGGTTGATGGCAAGGGCCTTTTCCATGGCGCGGATCGCCGCCTTGTTCCGGCCCATCTCGGCATAGATCAGGCCGAGGCCCGACAGGGCGCCGAAATGGCGCGGCTCAAGCTCCAGCGTGCGCTGGATGTCGAGCACCGATTCCGGATAGCGGCCCATGAGGAAGTACACCGTGGCGCGCTTGTTCCAGGCCTCGGCATGGTCGGGGGCAAGGCTGATGACGTCGTTGAAATACTTGAGGGACGTGGCATAAGCGCCGTTGTTCATGGCGATGACGCCGCGCGCCATGGCGCTGTCGACCAGTTCCTTGCCGGTAACGGCCCAGGTCTGCCAGATGCGTTTCTCGATCTCCTGAGCCTGTTCGGGGCTCTTGGTCGCGGCCAGGGCGTCGAACAGGGCGTCCAGCACCGGATCGCTCTGGTCGGCCAGCGCCTGGGATGCGGTCAGCGCGGCGGCGAGAAGCCCCGCGGCAAGGATACGGTGCCAAGCTCTCATTATGGAAAGATAGGCCTCCACGCGGTCCAAGCCAAGAGGACGACCGCTCACAAGCGCGTCATGGCCGGTCCGGGGCCGGAGGCGTCACGACGTGGTGACGGAAACCTCGCCCGGTTTCGTGTCCAGGCCGCCCGAGCAATGCAGGGTGCGTTCCGGCCCCATGGGCCTGGGCGGCAGCAGCGTAACCTCCAGCCGCACGGTGCGCAGCAGATCCTCGCGCATCTGCGCCGGCCGGGTGAAATTGCCCCAGCCGTCGTGGGTGAATATCTCCTCCAGGTACCAGCCCGGATCGCCCTTGTGGCCCCGGCTGCGGGACGCAAGGTGCTCGGCGACCCGCCCATAAAGTTCCAGGCACATGCCCTCGGACGGCGCCGCGAACCGTTCCCGCGCGGTCAGGAACACGACGATCTTCTTTTCCCGCCAGTCGAAATAGGCGCCCGTGGTCGGCGCCACGGGCAGGAACCCGGTTTCCAGCAGGCGCTGGCCAACCTGCAGCAGGTCCTGCTTCAGGCGGATGATGCCCAGGTCCATGAGGGTGACCGGCTCGGCGGACAGCCAGTCGAGGGTCGAATTCGCCCGGGCGTCGTCACCGGCGGCGGGCCGAACGGCCGGGGCGAGGGCCAGAACGAGGGCGCAGCCCGCCAGGAGCATGGCCTGCCCGAGGGTCCGTGTGATCGGCCTCATGCGAGGGCTCCTTCCCATCCAACGTGCCCCGCGAGGCGTTTCGCGGCTGCGATGCGGCGAGCATACCACGAAAGGCGCACAGAGTGCGATATAACTTACGCACTATGTGCGACTCGGCCCGCCACGTCCCTATTCTAACCCCGCGGGCTTCGGCCCGCCGGTGGCCCAGTCGAGAAGTTCGACCGTATGCACCACGGGCATGCCGACGGCGTCCTGAAGCTGGACCATGCAGCCGATGTTGCCCGCGGCCATGACCTGGGCCCCCGTACGTTTCACGTTGGCGGCCTTGCGTTCCTTGAGCCGCGCCGAGATCTCGGGCTGCATCATGTTGTAGGTGCCGGCGGAGCCGCAGCAGAGGTGCCCCTCGGCCGGCTCGCGGACTTCGTACCCGGCCTGGGCCAGCAGCGCCTTGGGCGGCGCGGTCAGCTTCTGGCCGTGCTGCATGGAGCAGGCGGAATGGTAGGCGACGACGGGCCGGTCCCCGGCCGTCAGGGCGCCCGTGTCGATCCCCAGGTCCATCATCACTTCGGTAACGTCGCGGGTCTTGCCGGCGATCGCCTTGGCGCGGCCGGCCATGTCCGCATCGCGACGGAACATCCAGCCGTAGTCCTTGACCGTGGTGCCGCAGCCCGATGCGTTGACGACGATGGCGTCGATCGTCCCCAGCGCCGCCTCGGCCCGCTCCCAGGCTTCGATGTTCGCCTTGGCCTGGGCATGGCTCAGGTCCTCCTTGCCCATGTGGTGGACCAGGGCGCCGCAGCAGCCCTGTCCCTCGGCGACCACGACCTCGCAGCCGTGGCGGGTCAAGAGCCGCACCGTCGCCTCGTTGATGGCCGGGTTGAGGACCTGCTGTGCGCAGCCGGTCATCAGGGCCACGCGCCTGCGCAGGGGACCCTGAGGCGGGAACACCTGGGGCCGGTCGACGTCGGCGGGGCCATGGACGCGCCCGGGCGCCAGGCCCAGCATGGCGCCCAGCCTGCCCGGCACGACGCGCGCGAACGGCCGGGCCAGCCAAGCGCCGACCAGCATCAGGCGGAACCGCCCGGGATAGGGCAGCACCAGGGTCAGCAGGCGGCGCAGCGCCCGGTCCATCAGCGGGCGCCTGTATTCGCGCTCGATCTTGGCCCGCGCGTCGTCGACCAGGTGCATGTAGTCGACGCTGGCCGGGCAGGTGGTCATGCACGACAGGCAGCTCAGGCAGCGGTCGATGTGCGTGACGTGCTGCGGCGTCGGCTTCACCCCCTCCTCCAGCAGCCCCTTGATCAGGTAGATGCGCCCGCGCGGGCTGTCCAGTTCGTCGCCGAGCAGCACGAAGGTCGGGCAGGTCGCCGTGCAGAAGCCGCAATGCACGCATTTCCGCAGGATGTCGTTGGCCTGCTGAATATGCGGGTCGGCCAGTTGCGCCAGGGTGAAGGTGGTTTGCATGACCCTTTATACCCCCGCCGTCATGCGTCCAGGATTGAGAATGCCTTCAGGGTCGAAGGCCTCCTTCACCCGTTTGGACAGGTCCGCCAGCGGACCCGGTTGCGGCTGGAACACCTCGATCGCCTGGCGCACGTCGGCCGCCGCGCGCACCAGGGTCGCATGGCCGCCGCAGTCATTAATGGCGGCGCGCACCTCGGCCGCGCCCGCGTCGGCGCGGGGATCCAGGGCGAACCAGACTAGCCCGCCGCCCCAGTCGTAGAACGCCTCGCCGCCCAGGGCCGCGCGCAACTTCGCCCCGACACCCGCGCCCTGCATGGGCGGCACGCTGGCGCGCCACACCTGTTTTTCGATCCAGTCGTCCGCAAGGAAACTGGCGTCGCGCACTTCGCGCCACAGGGCCGCCGAATTCATGGAATGCAATTCCTCGACGGGCCCGAATTTCCCGAACAGATCGCGCAGCGCCGTGCAGCGGTGCTCGACGCTGGGCCCCGGCCCTTCGACACGGACGGCGGTCACCGAGGTTCCGGCATCACGCACATAGCCGACATTGGAACGCGCCGCCACCGCCGCCGGTAGATGCGCCGCCCCGGCAACCTCGAAACTGGAGCCCAGGGCGTGGCACAGCGCGCCGACCGCCGTCGCATCGTCGGCACCGAAAAGAAGGACCGTCCGGGTCTTTTCCGGACGCGGCAGGACCTTCACCGTGACCTCGGTCATCACGGCGAGGGTCCCGAAGGATCCAGCCATCAGCTTGGAGAGATCGAAGCCGGTCACGTTCTTCATGACCTTGCCGCCGGACTTGAACACCTCGCCCCGGCCCGACACGGCCTGGAAGCCCAGGAAATGGTCGCGCGCCGCCCCCGCCTTGATGCGCCGGGGGCCGGACAGGTTGGCGGCGATCACCCCGCCGAGCGTGCCCGTCCCCTCGCCCAGGCCGTAAAGGGATCCTAAGTCCATGGGCTCGAAGGCCAGTTCCTGGTTGGCGGCGTCGAGGGCCTGTTCGATCTCGAACATGGAGGTCGCGGGCCCGGCGGTCAGAACCAGCTCGCCGGGATCGTAGGCGGAAATCCCGGCCAGGCCGGACAGGTCCAGAACGCGGCCCGCCTGCACGGGGCGGCCGAAGCCCTCCTTGGTGCCCGAACCCCGGACCTCCAGGGGCGTCGCTTCCGACACCGCCCATTTGACGGCGTCGAGTACCTGGTCGGCGTTTTCCGGCTTCAAGGTTTCGGTCATCAGGATCGGCTCAGAACCGGGGGATGTCGGGGAACGGCACCTGGCCCCGCGAAATGTGCATGCGGCCCAGTTCGGCGCAACGGTGCAGCATCGGGAAGACCTTGCCCGGGTTGAGCTGATGGTTGGGGTCGAAGGCGCATTTCAGGCGCTGCTGCTGTTTTAAATCGTCTTCCGTGAACATCTCGCCCATCAGGTCGCGCTTCTCCACCCCGACGCCGTGTTCGCCCGTGAGCACGCCGCCGACCTCGACGCACAATCTAAGGATATCGGCGCCGAACGTCTCGGCCCGGTCCAATTCGCCCGGCTGGTTGGCGTCGAACAGGATCAGCGGGTGCAGGTTGCCGTCGCCCGCGTGGAACACGTTGGCGACGCGAAGGCCGTATTTGTTGGACATTTCCGCCGTGCGCTGCAGCACATGGGCGAGCTTGCCCCGCGGGATGGTGCCGTCCATGCAGATGTAATCGGGCGACAGCCGCCCCACGGCGGGAAAGGCGTTCTTGCGTCCGGACCAGAAGGCGGCGCGTTCCTCCTCGCTGTTGCTGATGCGGGCATAGACGGCGCCTTGCGCCTTGGCGATTTCGTCGACCCGCTCGATCAGGTGGTCGACCTCGACCTTCGGCCCGTCAAGTTCGACGATCAGCAGGGCCTCGACGTCGAGCGGATAGCCTGCGTGGACGAATTCCTCGGTCGCGTGGATGGCGGGCTTGTCCATCATCTCGATGCCGCCCGGGATGATGCCGGCGTTGATGATGGCGGCGACGCAGTCGCCCCCGTCCTCGGATGAATTGAAGCCGAGGAGGACCGCCCGCGCCGTCTCCGGCTTCTTCAATATCCGCACGGTGACTTCCGTGATGACGCCGAGCAGGCCCTCGGAGCCCGTCAGCACGCCGAGCAGGTCGTAGCCGCCCGAGTCCAGATGCTTGCCGCCCAGACGCAGGACGGTGCCGTCCATCAGCACCATTTCCACGCCCAGCACGTTGTTGGTCGTCAGACCGTATTTCAGGCAGTGCACGCCGCCCGAATTCTCGGCGATGTTGCCGCCGATGGAGCAGGCGATCTGCGACGACGGGTCGGGGGCGTAGTAGAAGCCGTCGGCCTCCACCGCCCTGGTGATGCCCAGGTTCGTCACCCCCGGCTGCACCACGGCGAGGCGATTGGGATAATCGATCTCGAGCACCCGGTTGAACTTGGTGAGGCCGAGCGTGATGGCGTCGGCGAGCGGCAGCGCCCCGCCGGACAGCCCCGTGCCCGCCCCCCGCGGCACGATCTTCACGCCGTTGGCGTGGCAATATTTCAGGATCCGGCTGACCTGTTCCGTGGTCTCGGGCAGCACGACGATGAGCGGCAACTGGCGGTAGGCCATCAGGCCGTCGCATTCGAAGGCCTTCAGCATGGCGTCGTCGGCGATCACGCCCTCGCCCGGCACGATGGCGCGCATGGCGGCGACGATCTCGGCGCGCCGGTCGATAACACCCTGATCCGGTTCCGGCATCTGCATGGACGGCACACTCCCATGGGACGGCGACCCCTGAAAAGGGGCGCCGCTGCTGTTCCCGCATTCTAAGCGATTTGCGCGCCCCGGCAACCGGGGCCGCGCGGGAGCCGCCTACCTAACCGTGTGGTTGGCCATGATTTCCAGCGCACGCACCATGGCCGAGTGGTCCCAGCCGGCGCCGCCGTTGGCCTTGCACGAATTGAACAGTTCCTGCGCCGTCGCCGTGTTGGGCAGCGACAGGCCCATCTCCTTGGCGCCGGACAACGCCAGGTTCAGGTCCTTCTGATGCAGTTCGATGCGGAAGCCCGGGTTGAAGGTGCGCTTGATCATGCGCTCCGCATGGACTTCCAATATCTTGGAGTTGGCGAAGCCGCCCATCAGGGCCTCGCGCACCTTGGCCGGGTCGGCCCCCGCCTTGGATGCGAACAGCAAGGCCTCCGACACCGCCTCGATGTTCAGGGCGACGATGATCTGATTGGCGACCTTGCAGGTCTGCCCGTCGCCGGCGCCGCCGACCAGGGTGATGTTCTTGCCCATCAGTTCGAACAGCGGCTTGGCGCGCTCGAAGTCCTTCTTGGCGCCGCCGCACATGATGGTCAGTGTCGCCGCCTTGGCGCCCACTTCGCCACCCGACACGGGGGCGTCGACCCAACCGGCCCCCGCCTTCTTGATCTTCTTGGCGAACTCCTTGGTTGCCAGCGGCGAGATCGACGACATGTCGATCACCAGCTTGCCCTTCAGCTTGGCCGAGGCCACGCCGTCCTTGCCGAACAGGACTTCCTCGACCTGGGGCGTGTCGGGAACCATGGTGATGATGACCTCGGACTTCTCGGCCACGTCCTTGGGCGTCGCGGCAAGCACCGCCCCGCCCTTGGCAAGGTCCTTGGGCATGGGCTTCTTGCGCTTGAGCGCGACGATCTTGTGTCCGGCTTTCTGAAGGTGCGCGGCCATGGGTGCGCCCATGATGCCGAGGCCGATGAATCCGATGGTAGCCATGGTTGATGTCCCCTCCTGGGTGGATTGGATTTGCGTAAGCGGAATGGTTGCACACGTTTTACCGCGAACGCGGCAAAAACCAATGGGGCAACGTGGATTTTTCCGCCGCTTGGAATTGCGTCAGGCGGCCTTGGACGCAGCCTCGGCGGCGCGCAGCCAGCCCAGGCCCTCGACCGTCTTGGTCGCCGGCACGTATTCGCAACCGACCCAGCCCTGATATCCGATGGCGTCCAGGTGGCGGAAGAAGTGCGGATAGTTGATCTCGCCCGTGCCCGGCTCGTGGCGGCCCGGGTTGTCGGCGATCTGGATGTGCGGGATGCGGTCGAGCAGCCGCTCGACCGTGCGGCACAGGTCGCCCTCCATGATCTGCATGTGATAGGCGTCGTACTGGAAATACAGGTTGTCGTGGTCGACGTCGGCCAGGACCTTTTCCGCCTGGGCCGAGGTCGACAGGAAGAAGCCCGGGATGTCGCGGGTGTTGATGGCCTCGACCAGCAGCTTGACGCCCGCATCGTCGAACCGCGGGGCGGCGAACATCAGGTTTTCGACGAAGGTCTCGTGGGCCTTTTCCGGCGCCACGTCCGGCCCCGGAATGCCGGCCAGGCAGTTCACCTGCGGACAGCCCAGGGCCGTCGCGTAGTCGATGGCGCGGCCGACGCTGTCCTGGAACTCGGAAACCCGGTCCGGCAGGCTGGCGATGCCGCGCTCGCCCGCTGCCCAGTCGCCCGCCGGCAGGTTGTGCAGGACCTGGATCAGGCCGTTGGACTTCAGCGCGTCGACCAGGTCCGCCGCCGCGTAGTCGTAGGGGAACAGGTATTCCACGCCCTTGAAGCCAGCCTGGGCGGCCGCCTTGAAGCGGTCCAAGAACTCCACTTCCTGGAACAGCATGGTGATGTTGGCGTTGAAACGGGGCATGGGGTGTCTCCTGCGGTGGTGTCTGCTCGGGATGCAAGGTTAGCGGCGAGGTCGGGCGGGAGGCAACCGGCAGTGGGTGCCGGCGTCAGGCGCCTCCCGCCCTCCTCGCAGGGACCTCATTCGGCGGGGATCATGTCCCGCTGCGACTGTTTGGCCGTCTTGCGCGACGGCGTGCCGTCGGGATCCAGCGTCGGATCCAGGCAAAGGATTTCCTCGAACTCGTTGACGGCGTCGATCTCCGTGCCCATGGCCACGTTGGTGACGCGCTCCAGGATGAATTCCAGGACCACGGGCACCTGATGCTCGGCCATCAGGTCCTTGGCGCGGGCGAAGGCCTCCTTGAACTCGTTGGGGCTGCGCACGCGGATCGCCTTGCAGCCCAGGCCCTCGGCCACGGCGACATGGTCGACGCCGTAGTCGCCCAGGTCCGGCGCATTCACGTTCGCAAAGGAAAGCTGGACGTTGTAGTCCATGTCGAAGCCGCGCTGCGCCTGGCGGATCAGGCCCAGGTAGGAATTGTTGAGCACCACGTGGATGTAGGGCAGCTTGAACTGCGCGCCCACGGCCAGTTCCTCGATCAGGAACTGGAAGTCGTAGTCTCCGGAAACCGCGACGATCTCCTTGTCCGGGTAGGCCTTGCGCACGCCGAGCGCCGCCGGCAGGGTCCAGCCAAGCGGTCCGGCCTGGCCGCAGTTGATCCAGTTGCGCGCCCCGTAGACGTTGAGGAACTGCGCGGCGGCGATCTGGCTGAGGCCGATGGTGGTGACGTAGCAGACGTCTCGGCCGAACGCCTCCTTCATCTCCTGATAGACGCGCTGCGGCTTGAGGGGCACCTGGTCGAAGTGCGAGCGGCGTTGCATGACCTGCTTGCGGTGGGCGCATTCCTGGGCCCAGCCGGACCAGTCCAGCAGGCGGCCGTCCTCCTTCAACTCGCGCGCGGCCTGCACGAACAGCTCCAACGCCGCACGGGCGTCGGAGACGATGCCGTAGTCCGGTTCGAACACGCGGCCGATCTGCGTCGGCTCGATGTCAACGTGCACGAAGGTGCGGCCCTTGGTGTAGACGCCGACCGAACCCGTATGCCGGTTGGCCCAGCGGTTGCCGACGCCGAGCACGAAGTCGGATCGCAGGAACGTCTTGTTGCCATAGCGGTGCGAGGTCTGCAGCCCTACCATGCCGGCCATCAGGGGATGGTCGTCGGGAATGGCGCCCCAGCCCATTAGGGTCGGGATGACCGGGATTCCGGTCAGTTCCGCGAACTCGACCAGCAGATCCTGGGCGTCGGCGTTGATGATGCCGCCGCCGGCGACGATCACCGGCCGCTCGGCCGTTGCCAGCATCTCCACGGCCTTGTCGATCTGGCGTCGCGAGGCCGCGGGCTTGAACACCGGCAGGGGCTCGTAGGTGTCGGCGTCGAATTCGATCTCGGCAAGCTGCACGTCGAGCGGCAGGTCGATGAGCACCGGCCCCGGACGCGACGAGCGCATCAGGTGAAAAGCCTTCTGGAACACGCGCGGCACCAACGCGGGCTCGCGCACCGTGACCGCCCATTTGGTCACGGGCTTGGCGATGGATTCGATGTCGACGGCCTGGAAATCCTCCTTGTGCAGCTTGTCGCGGGGGGCCTGCCCCGTGATGCACAGGATCGGGATGCTGTCGGCCTGGGCCGAATAGAGGCCGGTGATCATGTCCGTGCCCGCCGGCCCCGAGGTGCCGATGCACACGCCGACGTTGCCCGCCTTGGCCCGGGTGAAGCCCTCGGCCATGTGGCTTGCCCCTTCGACATGGCGGGCCAGCACGTGATCGATGGAGCCGCGCTTCTTCATCGCCGCGTAGAACGGGTTGATGGCCGCCCCCGGGACGCCGAAGGCGGCCGAAACGCCCTCTTTCTCCAGAACCCGGACCGCTGCTTCCGCCGCCGTCATGCGCGCCATGATCGTGTACCCCCTGGCTTCAATATCGACCTTAAGGGTGACAGCCCGTCGGCGTGCATTCAACACTTTTGGAAATTATTCCGCAATTCGATAAATGTGATTTTTATCTTTTAATATCATATGAATAACAAATATTATTTTTTGGAAAACAACGTCTTCACCGCATCGACGCGCGGGCGGGCGGGCGGCGACGCGCCGTCCGGAAGAGACGGTTCCGGTAAGGGAAAAGCGGTGCCCGCAGGGTCAGGGTTCGCGGCTGCCCAGTTCGCTGGCGATGGCCTTGGCGGCGCGGGTGACCAGGCCGGCCAGGCCGCTGATCTTCTCGTCCGAGATGCGCGCCGACGGGCCCGAGACGGAGATCGCGGCGATCGGCTCGTCGTGTTCGTTGCACACGGCGGCGGCGATGCAGCGCAGGCCGATGGCATGTTCCTCGTCGTCGATGGCGTAGCCCTGGCGCTTGATCTGGCCGAGCGCCTCGCGGAAACGCACCGGCGTGGCGAGCGTCCTGTCCGTGACCTTGGTCAGGCCGTGGCGCTGCAGGATGCGGTTGACCTCTTCCTCGGACTGGTTGGCGAGCAAGACCTTGCCCACGCCGGAACAATGCATGGGCACGCGCGTGCCCGGCGCGCGGTAGGCGCGCATGGTTTCGCGGCTTTCGACCTGGGCCAGATAGATCACCTCGCCGTCGTCCTGGATGGCCAGCTTCACGGTTTCGCCCGTTTCCTCCATCAGCCGGCGCATGATCGGCCGCGCCATGACGACCAGGTCGCGCGAGCGGATGAAGGCGTTGCCGATGACGAAGGCCTCGACGCCGACGTGCCACAACGCCGTCGCCTGGTCGAAACGCACGATGCGGTCGTGCTGCATGGTGGTGAGCAGGCGGTGGGTGGTCGAGGGCGGCAGGCCGACCGTCAGGGCCACGTCGGTCAGCGTCATGCCGTCGTCTGCGCGGGCGAGCGCCTTGAGGATGGAGATGGCGCGAGCCAGGGACTGGACCTGACCGCCCGTGTCCTCGCGCGGGCGAGTGCGGGTGCGGCCCCGGGTCCGTGGACGGGCGGCGGTTTCTGCCATGGATCGTTTCCCTGCGTTCTTATGTTTCACGGCGTCCCGCGCCGGACCTTGCCGCGCGATGGCGGACAATTTCACGATACGGAACGATTTCCGAAAACGTCGGGTGCCGGGACCGGATTGTCAAGCCCGAATGCAGACGAATTCGATGGGAATGGCGCGGTGCTGCTCCACGTTGCGGGCAGAATTGCGCATGCGCTCCAGCCCCTGCTCCATCAGGACGATCAGGGGGCTGAGGATGGGCGGGCCATGTTCCTTGGCCCGTTCCCGCGCCGCCTGGTTGTAGACCAGCGCCTTGTCCGTGGAATCGTGCCGGGCCTCGACATGGAACCCCGCGTCCTCCAGGATCGCCGCCGTCTCCTCGGGCGTGGTAAGGTGGCTGATCTCGGCCGTCATGGCCCAGGGCACGGGGTAGAGGATGTCGCCGCCGGGCCCTTGCGCGACCTCGCCGGCGACGAAGCGCGCCCCCGGCCTGAGGACACGCGCCGCCTCGGCGAAGAAACGCGCCTTGTCGGGCACGCTCATGGAAACGTTCTGGGTGTATCCGGCATCGAAGGCCGCGTCCGCGAACGGCAGGTCCAGGGCGTTGCCGACCGTGAATTCGGTCACGTCCGCAAGGCCGGTCATATCGGCCAGCGCCCGCGCCACTTCGATGAACTCGGGTGTCAGATCGATGCCCGTCACGCGCGCACCCGTGACCGTCGCCACGTAGCGCGCCGGCCCGCCCAGGCCGCAGCCGATGTCGATGACGTGCCGGCCCGCCTCGGGCTGCAGGCGGGCGATCATCTCGTCCGTCGCCTCTCGCCCGCGCCCGTGCAGGTGGTCCAAGGAAGCTAGGTCGTGGGCTGTAAGCCCGTCGAGGGCGACCCCGGCCTCTTCCAGCTTGCCCAGGATCACTTCCATCAGGCTGCCGTGGGTGTAATGGGCGGCGACTTTGTCGGCGGTCATGGGTTTGTTTCCGCCATTTCCAATGCGGTCCGCAACAAAAAACCGCGCCCCTGATCGCTCAGGTCGGCGCGGCTGGAATGAATCCAAGGGCACCTTTGGGGGCGCTCCCTTGTCCCGCCTTATTCTTTGCACGCAAAACAACCGTCGCCGACGGGCGCCGGTTCGGGTTTTGCGATCAACCCTGGCGGGCTTTGAAACGCGGGTTCTTCTTGTTGATGACGAAAACGCGGCCCTTGCGGCGCACGACGCGGCAGTTCTTGTCGCGCGTCTTGGCGGACTTAAGGGAATTCAAAACTTTCATCGGTCTCAAGCTCCGTGTGCGGGCCGTTCGAAGGGCTGAATTCGGGTCCGGCCGAGGGCCGGAAGCGGCGGAAACTACCCAAACGACCCTGCCCTGTCAACTGCGACGGGGCGGCAATCGGAGCGGTCTTCCGCCGGGCGCACTTTATCCGCCGCGCGAAGCCTGTATAGAATGGCCGGATCCGAGACCGAAAGCCCGCCCATGGATCCAGCCCCGGCCCCCGACGCCCCCGCACCGGGACTTTCCAGCTCCGTCCGGGGGATCCTGTGGATGGTTCTGGCCAGTCTGTGCTTCGCCTGCATGCACGCGGTCATCAAGAAGGTCGCGCAGACCGGCATCCATCCCTTCGAGACCGCGTTCTTCCGCCTTTTGTTCGGGATGCTGCCGATCATCCCGTTCTTCGTGAAGGACGGCCTGAAGCCGCTGAAGACCAAGCGCCTGGGCCTCCTCACCCTGCGCGGCACGCTCAATTCGGTGGCCATGATGTGCTACTTCACGGCGCTCGCCATCGCCCCCCTGGCCCAGGTCACGGCCCTGGGATTCTCCGCCCCCATCTTCGCCAGCGTGCTGGCCGTCCTGTTCCTGGGCGAAGTCATCCGTCTGCGGCGCTGGACCGCCATCCTGCTGGGCTTCGCCGGCACCCTGGTGATCCTGCGCCCGGGGGTCGTCGGCATCGAACTGGGGCCCGTGCTGGTGGTGATCTCGTCGCTCATCTGGGGAGGCTGCCTGATCATCATCAAGAAACTTAGCGAGACGGAATCGAGCGCCACCATCACCGTCTACATGTCGCTCGTCATGATGCCGATCCTACTGGTGCCGTCGCTGTTCGTCTGGCAGTGGCCGGACCTGGAGCAATGGGGCCTGTTGATCGCGCTGGGCTGTCTCGGCGGCGGCGCGCAGCTTTCCATGGCGCAGTCGCTGAAGCTGGCCGACACCCACGTGGTCGGGCCGATCGACTTCGTGCGCCTGGTGTGGGTCACGGCGCTGGGCTATGTGATCTTCGACGAGATGCCGGACCTGTTCGTATGGATCGGCGGCGCCATGATCCTGGGCTCGACGGCCTATATCGCCTACCGCGAGCACCGGCTGGGCCGGACGCGCGGGATCGTCGCCGGACCGCCGGGCGTGCGCACGACCGTTTCCCCCAAGGCGGCCAAGACCGAGGAATGAAGCCATGGTACCGCTCGCCTGCCAGCGTCACCTGTTCGACATTCCGGCCGACGTCGCCTGGTTCAATTGCGCCTCGCGCACGCCGTTCCTGAAATCCGTGGCGGCGGCGGGTGAGGCCGCCATGCGCACGCGGACGCAGCCCTGGACCCTAGACCCGCAGGCGCTGCACGACCAGGCGGAGCGCCTGCGCGCGCGGGTCGCCGGGCTGATCGGCGCCAAGGCCGACGACATCGCGATCCAGCCGGCCGCCAGCTATGGCCTGGCGACGGCGGCCGCGAACCTGGGCGTGGCGCGCGGGCAGACCGTCGTGGTGCTGGAGGACCAGTTCCCGTCCAACGTCTTCGTGTGGATCGAGAAGGCGCGGGACGCCGGGGCCCGCGTGGTCACCGTGCCGCGCCCGGCGGACGCCGACTGGACAGCGGCGGTGCTCGATCACCTCGGCGGCGACACGGCCGTCGCCGCCCTGCCGCCCTGCCATTGGGTCGACGGCACGGTGGTGGACCTGGCGGCCGTGGGCGACAGATGCCGCGACCTCGGCGCCGCCCTGGTCGTCGACGCCACGCAATGGATCGGCGCCATGCCCTTCGACGTCGCGCGCGTGCGGCCGGATTTCCTGGTCGCCGCCGCCTACAAATGGCTTCTCTGCCCCAACGGCCTGTCATTCCTCTATGCCGCGCCGGCGCATCAGGGCGGCCGCCCGCTGGAACACCACGACTACAACCACCCGGCGACGGGTGCGAGCATCGAGGGCGCCCTGGTCTACGACCCCGCGCTATCGCCGGGGGCCCGCCGCTTCGATGTGGGCCAGACCTACAACCAAGTGCTGCTGCCCATGGCGGCGGCGGCGCTGGAACAGGTCGCGGCCTGGACGCCGGAGGCCGTGCGGGGCACCCTCGGCCCGGTCATGGAGACTATCCTGAACGCCGCGCGAGACATGGGCTACGCAACGCCCGCCGCCGGGCGCGGGGTCGCCCACATGACCGCGCTCGGCAAGGACAGCCCGCCGCCCGCCGGCATGATCGCGGCCCTTGCGGCGCGCGGGGTGCATGCGTCGCTGCGCGGCGGGCGGTTGCGCCTGGCGCCGCATGTCTACGTGTCGCAGGAGGACGTCGCGCGCCTGCTCGGCGCGCTGGAGACGGCTTGGCCGTGACCCGGGTCCGGCGGTTCAGGCGCCGCCGGGCGAAAGGCCCGCCAGGGCGTCGTTGACGCTGTCGATCAGACGGTCCATCTCGACGGGCTTCGTCTCGTAGGCGGTGACGCCGGCGGCGAAGGCTTCGTTATGGTCGGCAGTGGTATCATGGGCCGACAGGGCGATGATCGGAACGTCCTTGACGTGATCGAGCCGCTTCAAGGCCCGGATGACCTCGAAGCCGGTCATCTTCGGCATGCTCATGTCGCACAGGATCAGGTCGGGCGGCATCGCGCTGGCCGCGGCAAGGCCGGCGTCGCCGTCGACCGCAATGCGCACCTCATGGCCCTCGCCCGACAGCACGAGGTCAAGGTAGCTTTGGAAGAACTCGTCGTCCTCGATAACAAGGATTGCGGCCATTGCATTCTCCTGGAGAGTGTCATGGTTCAATCCAACCATGACAGGCTCTCACGCCCGTCACGCGGCGGCGGCGGGCAACCCCAAGCGGTACCAAAGTATCGGCATTCGCGCCCGGCGTCCATCGGCCCGCCGATACCCCGAAGGGATGGTATCGGGCGACCCTATCCTCTTGCTCTATCGAACCAACATCCGATTTCTGCTTTTATCCTAAGGCTTGGGACCCCACGCCCGCCGACGACGGGCGGGATATGCGCTAGGATCGGGAATGAAGGTGCCCCAAAAACATATCGGCGACATCAAGTCCGTGCAGCGGAACGTGCTGCACTATTCGCTCGCCGGAGCCGTGCTCATCGCGGTGCTGACGGCGGCGTTCGTCATGATCCCCATGCACAACGAGCTTCGCAACGCGTCCGTCACGCACCTGGGACAGACCGCCGGTTCCAAGGCCGAGGCGATCGTCCAGATCCTCGATCGCGCGAAAAGCGTCTCCGCCCAGATGTCCAGCCGCCTGACGGCCCGACAGTTGCTGGAAGGGCTCGCCGCGGGTGCCGTCGGCAAGGATCGGTTCGAGACCGGCACCCAGCAGGTATTCGACGACGCCATGCATTCGTCGGACGAGATCGTCGGCATCACCCGCGTGGACGCGGACGGCACGGCCATCTTCAAGACCGGCGCCGAACTGCCCCGGGACACCTGGCCCGCGGGCTGGGCGGCCGAGGACGCTCTTCTGTCCGCCGGGCCGGTTCCCCTGCACGGATCGTATTATCTGGCGGTCAGTTCCCCCATCATCGACGGAAACGGCCGGCGCCTGGGCACGGACATCATCACGTTCTCGATGGAAAGGCTGCTGCACCTGTTCACCGGCCAGGCTGGCATGGGCCGGACCGGCAGCGCCTTCCTGGTGTTCGGACCGCCCGGCACACGTCAAGTGATGTCCGTGACGGACGGCGGCAACCTGGTCGACGCGGACGCCGTCGGAGACACCAAGATATTCGACGCAATCGCCACCTCGGCGCAGCCGCTGGACACCCGGTTCGTGACGAGCGAACGCCATATCTTCGCCTATTCGCAGGTCGGCCAGGACTGGATTCTTATCCTTCGCCGGGACACCGATGAAATCTTCGGCAGGTTCAATGACCATCTGATCTATGCCGCAGTCGGCGTCCTGGGCCTCGTGCTGCTGGGCATGAGCGGCCTGTTCCTTATGCTCAGCCCGCTCACCGACCGCGTGGAGAAAATGTCGGGCGCCGTCGAGACGCAGCGTCATCTCGCCTTCGACAACATGCCGAACGGCATGATTCTGCTGGATGAAGACCTGACCTACGTCAGCTTCAATCAGGCCTACCTGGACCTTTACGACCTTGAAGACGACGCCATCGCGCCCGGAGCGACGTTGCCGGAGGTATTCCGCCGGCTTCACGGAAAAGGCGCATTCGCCGGGATCGAGGATCCGGACGCCGCCATGAGGGAGCGAAAGGAGATGATCCACCGCGGCGGCGGCACGATGGAGCAGCACCTGAGCAACGGCCGGGTGCTCGAAGTCCGTTACGGACAATGGACCACCGGCTACGTCGTCGGCGTGTTCACCGACATCACCGAACGCAAGCGGACGGAAGAGCGCCTGGCGGAAAGCGAGGCACGATTCCGCCAGATCCTGGAAGAAAGCCCCATCGCGATCGCCATCACGGACCGCAAGACGGGCGAGCGCCTGTTCGGCAATCCGCGCCTGGCCGCGATACTGGACGCCGACAGCCTGGCGGAGGTGCTGCAACACGACGTTTCGCAAACCTTCGTCGATCCGACGAAGCTTGAGGAAATGCGCGCGATGTTCGAGCGCGACGGCCGCGTCGACAATTTCGAGGCCGAACGCTACCACCTCGACCGCGCCACCAAATGGTGGTCGTTGGCGACCTGGCGGCCGATCAATTTCGAAGGCCGCGAGGCCCAGATTGCATGGACCTTGGACGTCACGAAGCGCAAGACCGCGGAACAGAAGATCGCCCTGCAATCGGCCATCCTGCAGATGACGCTCGACAACATGCCGAGCGGACTGTGCGTGTTCGACGAGAACATGAACTACATCACCTTCAACCGGCAATTCTCGGAAGTCTGGGGACTTGACCCGGACCGGGTCCAGGTCGGAACCAGCGCCTGGGAAACGGCGAATTTCCTGGCAGGACGGGGAGACTTCGGCAACCAACATCCGCATCGGGCCGCGGTCGAAAGGATACAGACCATCCACGACGGCAACGCCAACGGCGAGGTAACCCTTGCCGATGGGCGCGTGGTCTATGCCCGCTACGGCGACTGGTACCGGGGGTATCTGGTCGGCGTGTTCGACGACGTAACGAAGCAGAAGGAAGCGCAGATCGCCCTTGAGGAAGCGCAGGCCCGGTTGCATGCGATTACCGAGAATGTCCCGATCATGCTGGCGCTCAAGGGCCTAGACGGCCGCTTCCTCTGCGCCAACCGGATCTTCGCCGAATGGCACAAGACGACCGCCGAGGAGTTGGTCGGCAAGACCATCCACGCCCTGGTACCGAAAGAGCGCGCCGATGAGGTTGTCGCCCTGGAAAGGAAGGTCATCGAAAGCGGCGAGGTCATCACCCTCGAGGCGGAATCCTCCCTCAATCGCGGCGAGGACGGCCGCCCGACCATCTACCGTCTCGTTAAATTCCCCGTGCGCGACCGCGACGGCACGATCACGGGCGTCGGCACGGCCCTGACCGACATCACGGAGCAGAAACAGGCGGAACGCGAATTGGCCCACCAAAAGGCGATTCTCGAAACGACCCTGGAAGCCATGGACCAGGGCATCACCATGTTCGACGAAAACCTGAACGTGATCACCTGCAACAGCAAGTTCATGGAGTTGCTGCAATTCCCGAAGGACCGGTTCCCGCCGGGCACGAACCTGGGGGAATTCTTCCGGTTCAACGCCGAACGTGAGGAATACGGCCCGGGCGACGTCGAGGAACTGGTGGAAAGCCGCCTTCAGCTTGCCCGCAAGTTCGAACCGCACAATTTCGAACGCACCCGCCCCAACGGCATGGTCATCGACGTCCGCGGCAATCCCCTGCCCGACCGACGCGGTTTCGTCACCACCTATTCCGACATCACCAAGCAGAAACGCGCGGAGCAGGCATTGATCGAGGCAAAGCTTGCCGCCGAAGAGGCCAATAAGGCGAAAAGCTCGTTCCTCGCGAACATGAGCCACGAAATCCGCACGCCGCTCAATGCCGTCATCGGCCTGACGGAACTGACGTTGAAGACCGAGTTGACGGAACAACAAAAGGACTACCTGACCAAAGTCGACGTTTCGTCGCATGCGCTTCTCGGCCTGATTAACGACATCCTCGATTTCTCGAAGATCGAGGCCGGCAAGATGGACGTCGAAGCCGTCGAGTTCCGCCTGGACGAGGTGATGGAAAACCTGGCGACAATGACGACCGCCAGGGTGGGCACCAAGCCGATCGAAATCTTGTTCGACGTGAGCCCGGAGGTTCCCCGGAACCTGCGGGGCGATCCCCTGCGTCTGGGTCAGGTTCTGCTCAATCTGACGTCGAACGCGATCAAGTTCACCGAGAAGGGCCACGTGGTCGTCAAGGCGGCGTGCGAAAGTATCTCCGGCGGCACGGTAACCCTGCGCATCGAGGTGACGGACACCGGCATCGGCATGTCCTCGGCGCAGATCGAAAAATTGTTCCGGCCGTTCGCACAGGCCGACATTTCGACGACCCGGCGGTTCGGCGGCACGGGCCTTGGCTTGGCGATCAGCCAGACCCTGGTCACCATGATGGGCGGCATGATCGGCGTCGACAGCACCGAGGGCAAGGGCAGCACATTCTGGTTCACGGTCACGACCGACGCCGTCGCTGACGGCGACAGGGCGCCGGCCTCCCGGGTGCCCACTATCCCGCCCGACAGGATATTGGAGCGGATCGACGGCATGCGGGTTCTTCTGGTGGAAGACAACGAGATCAACCAGCAGGTCGCGCGGGAAGTTCTTGTCCGCGCCGGCGCGCTGGTGGATATCGCCGGGAACGGCCGGGTCGCCGTGGAGATGATTGCCGAGACCGACTACGACGTCGTCCTCATGGACGTGCAGATGCCCGTGATGGACGGATACGAAGCGACGCGCATGATCCGCGCCGACACGCGCCGCAAGGATATTCCGATCATCGCCATGACCGCCCATGCGATGAAGTCGGAACAGGACCGGTGTCTGGCGGTCGGCATGAACGACCATGTCACCAAGCCCGTCGCCCCGGATCGGCTGTATGCGGTCCTCGCGTCATGGGTTTCCCGCCCGACCCGTATGACGACGGCAAAGGAGGGCAAGAAAAAGACGGCAACGGACAAGCCCGCCGCCGAGGGGGCGCACGAGACGCTTCCCGACCACATCGCCGGGATCGACATGGCCGAAGCCCGCAAGATGCTGCGCGGCAACGACGTCCTTCTGCGCCGCCTGCTGGGCGACTTCCACGCCGGGTACATGGATCAGGCGAACACCATCACCGCGTTTCTGGCGGCCGGCGACCTCCAGGCCGCGAAACGCACGGCCCATACGCTCAAGGGTGTCAGCGGCAACATCCGGGCCGGACATGTGTACCGGGCGGTCAAGGCCCTGGACGACCAGCTGCGCATCGACCCGGAGGCGCCGGAGGTCGAGGTTCACCTGTCGGAACTCACCCGGGCCCTGAACGAGGTGAGCGGCGCCTTGGCGAACGTGCTTGCCGCGGACGCGGACGGTGCGGACCCGCGGGCGCAGGCGGGTGACCGGGGCTGACCGAACCGGCCCCCAGGACGCTAGGACGCGTCCAGACCGAACGGTCGCAGCAGGCTGCGGGAGATCACGACGTTCTGGATTTCCGTCGTGCCGTCCAGGAACTCGCACATCTTGGCCGCCGCGAAATGGCGGCCGAAGGGTTCGTCGGCCCGCAGGCCGACCGCGCCCATCGCCTGCATGCAGGCGGAGATGCCGCGCACGGCGGCGCGGGTCGCGAACTTCTTGGCATGGGCGCATTCGGCGATGCCCGCCTCGCCGGCATCCAACGTGCAGGCCGCGCGGTCGGTCAGCAGCCGGCAGGCCTCAAGGTCCGTCGCGACGTCGGCCAGTTCCCATTGCAGACCCTGGTTCGCCAGGATCGGCCGGCCGAAGGCCATGCGCGCGGCGCCGTACTCAAGCGCCCGATCGAGGCTGTCGGCCAGCATTCCGCAGCACAAGGCGGCGACGAACATCCGCGCCATGTTGATTCCCGCCATGGCGGCCTTGAAGCCCTCGCCCGGCGGCAACAGCAGATTGGCGTCCGGCACCCGGCAGGCGTCGAAGGTCAGGCCGCACAGCCCGGCGGCATGCCCGCCCAGAAGGTCGTAGGGCGCGCCCCGCGTAAAGCCCGGCGAACCACCCTCGACCAACAGGTTGGCGATGCCCCGCCATCCCGCCCGTGCATCGGTCTGGACATAGACGCTCAGGACATCGGCGATTACGCCGTTGGTGACCCAGGCTTTTTCGCCGCTTACGGTCCAGCCGCCGGTTTCCTTGCGCGCCGCGCAGGCAATCGCGGTGGCATCGCTGCCGACCCCCGGTTCGGTCAGGCAGAAGGCGCCGATCCGGCGCCCGCCGATCATATCCGGCAACAGGCGGGAGCACTGGTCGTCGGTCCCGCGCCGGGCCACGGCGTTGGCCGCGTTGGCGTGGACCTTGAGCGCGAAGGCGAAGCCGAAGTCGGCCCGGGCAAGGACATCCGCCATGCGCGCCGCGCAAAGCATGCTGACGCCGCCGCCGCCGGCCGCCGGAGGCAGGATCGCCGACGTCAGGCCGGCCGCCGCCGCCCGTTGGAAAACCTCCGCGGGAAGGGCCCGCGCCTTCTCCCATTTTGCGGCATGCGGCCGCACTTCACTGGCGGCGAACTCGGCCGCGGCGGCCACGAGGTCGGCTTCGTTCCTGGGAAGTTCGTCGGTCACGTTTCCTCACCTGGTCTTGCGCGGCCCCCCGGGCGGGCCGGCGCGGCGTTGCACGAACATAGAGCCTGGGCGCCGTCGACGGTATGGCGAATCGCCGGCGAGCCTTCGGGGTCACGGTCACGGCCCGGCGGGCCGACAATCCCGGAGCGGGTTCTCCATAAATTTACCCGCGTATTATTTATTCTATTTCTCATGCACTTATGTATGGAATCCGTGATTTCCGACCGGTCCGCGGCGGACACGCCCGACAATATATATTTTGTTCCAATTAATGTCCGATTGTGCAAATTTAGGCGTCAATGTCGGCAGGGTTATCGGGGAAAGACTTTGCGTAGCCTTCTCAAGGCGGGGTTAACAGTCGCGGCCGTCTTCGGCGCACTGACGGGGGGTGTCAGCGCGCAGGCACAGACCCCCTCCTTGCCCGATCTGCTGCTGAACCTGATCGAAAGCCACGACCGGATCAAGTCGGCCAAGAACGCCTTGGACGCCGCGACCAGCCGCATTCGCGTAACCCGCGGCGCCTGGTTTCCCGAACTGGAGGTCGACTTCAACAACGGCTACCAGAAGCGCGCCAACCCGGGGACCCAGGACACCACCAAGCGGTTCAACGAGACCACGGTCAGCGTCACCCAGCTGTTGTGGGATTTCGGCAAGTCCAACTCGGACATCGACATTTCCCGCAAGAATCGGGAATCGGCCGCGATCAACCTGCATCGGGTTCGCCAGGACCTGGTCCTCGAGGGCATCGTCGCCTACATCCAGGTCTACAGCGCCGACCGCCGCCTGAAGCTGTCCCGCCAGTCGGAAGACAACATCAAGAAGCAGACGGAACTGGAAGACGCGCGGGTCGCGGGCGGAGCCGGCTTCTCGACCGACGTCCTGCAGGCCAAGACCGAGTTGGCCGAGGCGCAGTCGCGGCGCGTGGTCGCCGAGGGCACCCTGCGCAACGCCCTGTCGCGCTATCATGCGCTGTACCGTGACATGCCGCGGGGAATCGACCAGTTCAAGCTGCCCGCCCTTCCCGAAGTGCTCATGCCGCGGACCCTGGAGGAAGCCATCGAGATCGGGCTCAAGGAGAATTTTCAGCTTCGCATCGACCGGCTGGCGTCGGACATCGCCAAGGACACCGTCTCGCGGACCCGTCAGGACCTATTCTATCCTGAACTGAACGCGGTCGTCGAAACCAGCCATGAGAAGAACCTGGACGGCACCATCGGCCAACGCAACGAACAGGTCGCCAAGGTCGAGCTCAACTTCCCCTTCAACCTTGGCTTTACCTCCCTCGATTCGGTTGACGCCACGCGCAGCGACTACAAGGCCTCGATCGACCGTGCCGCGGATACCCAGCGCACCATCGAGGAAAACATCCGCCAGGCGTGGGCCGATCTGGAAACGGCGCGCCAGAACCACGAGGTCCGTACGGCGCAGATCGAAATCGCGGCCAAGTTCCTGGAACTGGCGCGCGAGGAACGCGAGGCCGGCCGACGTTCGCTGCTTGATGTGCTGTCCGGGGAGACCCGCCTCATCAACGCGCAGAGCGACGCCGTCCTGACGGAAGTGGCGATCGTCCAGGCCACCTTCCGCCTGTTGAACGCGATGGGACGTCTGGAGGTTTCGGCGGTGGAGGAAAAGTAGAACAAAAAACCTGAATACGGGCCAATATTCAGCTTATGGGCGATCTACAGAAAATATCGCCCCGCCCGGTCGCCGGTCACATCTTTTTCATCGATTTTAGTTTAATTTTAGACCTATTATATAAGGGCGATCGCGTAGGCTGAGTGTTCACGTTGTTGTAAGGTTGGACGCCTACAGTTCGTCGAGCCCGTCGAACGAGACACGACAAGATCGCGAAACGGCGGGTCGCAACGCCAGTGCTCGTTCTAGGGGGAAATGGGGGATTTGCTTCGGCGCAGCCCTAGCGGCGGTGCCGTGAGCGTGGAAGAGCGAGCAACTGACGGGTGGCCAAGAACCGGCATATTCCCGGCGTGGACAAAGGAGCGGAACCGCTCGATTGGAGCGGGGCCGGTTCTTACGTCCTCGACGCCGCCGGAACCGATCAGGTCCACGTACCTGACGGCGGCTGGATTCTTCAGGCCAAGTTCGTGCGCCAGGGCCCCGACCTTCTGCTGGTCGGCCGGGACGGCTCCACGGTTCTCATCAAAAGCTTCTTCAAGTTCGCCGATCCGCCGGATCTGGTGACGCCCGACGGCGCGGTCATCAACGGACCGCTGGCGGTCAAGCTGGCCGGGCCCATGGCGCCCGGCATGGAGGCCCAGGCCGCCCCCGCGGGCGCCGCCGAACCGATCGGCAAGATCGTCACCGTCAACGGCAAGGTCGAGGCGACCCACGCCGACGGCACCAAGGTGGTGCTGAAGGTCGGCGACCCGGTCTATCAGGGCGACGTGATCGAGACCGGGCCGCTCGGCGCGGTCGGCATGGAGTTCGCCGACGAATCGACCTTCTCCCTCGCCGACAACGGCCGCATGGTGCTGGACGAGATGGTCTACGACCCGCAGGCGCAGACCGGCACCTTCGGCGCCTCGATCGTCCAGGGCGCGTTCTCCTTCATCTCGGGCCAGATCGCCAAGACCGGCCCGGACAACATGATCATCTCGACGCCGACGGCGACCATCGGCATCCGCGGCACGGCGCTGGCAGGCCGCGCGGCGCCCGAGGGCGCGCAGAGCAACTTCACGATCCTGCCCGAAGGCCAATTCGTCGGCGAGGTCGTGATCTCCAACAATGCCGGCACCGTGGTCCTGAACCAGGTCGGCGCGACGGTGTCCATCGCGTCCATCAACCTGGCCCCGCCCCCGCCGATCATCATCACGGCCCAGCAGATCCAGCAGCAGTACGGCAGCGTGCTGCGTGTCCTGCCGCCGTCGCCATCGGGCGGCGAAGACAGTCTGGTTCCGGGGCAGCAGGGCACCGACACGCCGCCTCCGGACCAGGACGCACTGGATGCGCTCGCCCAGAAGCTGACGCAACTTGACCAAGCCATTGCTGAAGGCCTGATCCAGCAACAGGTCAACGCCATTCGCTTTGCTCAGTTCGAAAATCTGGCGGGAGGCGCCCTCCGGCCCGCCCTGCGAACCATTGCGGACCTGCCGCCCGAGGAAATACTTCTGCTGCAACAGCAGGCGGGTATTTTCAACACCGCGAGCTTCGCTTCCATCAACGAGGCCCTGTCCCTGCTGAACGGCGCCGCGACCACGGCGGCCAACGCGGAAACGGCGGCGTCGACCGCAGTCAGTTCACTCACGGGCTCGCTCTCTGTCCTCGGCCCCAACGCCGGTCTGTCGAACACGGATACGGATTCGCTGATCGAGGTCGTGGTCGCGCCGCTGGAGGCGCTGAACGCCGCCCGGGCGCTGTCCGAAGCCCTGATCACCATGATCCAGTCGGCGCAGGCGATGCTGTCCGTCGCCGCGTCGGGCGGCGAGATCGACGCCGAGACCCTGGCGGCCCTGCGCGAGGCCGTGGGCCTGGACGGCGCCACAGGCGACAATTTGGTGACCTCGGCCACCGAAATTTCCGCCGTCGTCACCGCCGCCATCGCCGCCGCCACCACGGCCAAGACCGATGCCGTCGCCGCCGCCGGCGGGGGCATCGCCGCCGCCCGCACGGCCGCCGCCACGTCGTTCAGCACCAACATCAACGCCAAGCTGGCCGCCGCCGGCGCGACGACGACGGACATCAACAACCTGCATCTCGTCGTCAACATCGTGACCACCAAGGTCACGGCGGTCCGCGACATCGTTGCCGCCAAGCCGGGCTTGCCGCCGGAACTGCTGACGGTCCTGAACCTGGCGGTGCAGGCCGCCGACGCCGCCGACCAGGCCGCGACCGCCGCGCAGGGCACCCTCAACACGACCGACCCGGCGGCCATGCTGACGGCCAAGGCCACCGCCGTCACGGCGGCGGGAACCGTGAACACCCTGAAGGCCCAGGCGATCGCTCAGTTCGACGCCTTCCAGGCGACGCGCACCGTCGATCCGGCGGTCATCTCGCAGTTCCAGCAGGCGATCCAGGATTCCAACACGGCGGAAACGACCGCCGACGAGGCGACCGCCGCCATTCAGGGCGCGTCCCAGGCCCGCGAGGCGGCCCAGGCCTTCAAGGACGGCGCGGCGCAGGCCGATCTGACCGCCAAGCAGGCCGCCACCACCGCCGCGCAAACCACGGCCGATACGCAGAAGGCCGAAGCGACGGCCGCCGCGAACGACGTGCTCGACGCGCGCGCCGACCTGCTGGTCAAGCTGATCGACGAGGCCGTGGACAAGGCCACCGCCGACGCCTTCGAGGACGCGGCCAAAAGCGCCGAGGCGATCCAGAAGGGAGCCAGCGACGGCGACAAGGGCGACGTCGTCGCCGATGCCGACGGCGCGCTGACCTATGTTGTGGACGAAAGCAACGCGGACGTCGCCGCCCTGAACCCGGGCCAGAGCACGACCGACAGCTTCAAGATCGCCATCGAGAATGCGTCGGGCGGTTTCGACCTTCGGATCATCACCGTCACCATCACCAATGACGGCGGTACCATCACGGTGTCCGACGACGTTACCGTGACCTCAGGCTCGGGCAGCAGCCTGATCACCGCGTCCGGCACCCTTTCGGGGCTGACCGCCGACGGCGTGCAGCAGAACCTGGATGCCGCCGAGGCCGCCCTGGCCGCCGCCAATACCGCCCTGACCGCCGCCACCGACGCCGCCAACGCGGCGCCGGGCACGCCGGCGCTTGAGGCCGCCCTGGCGCTCGCCACCCAGAACCAGGCCAACGCCCAGGCCGCCGTCGATTTCCAGGAAGACGTCTTCGACCTGTTCCAGGGCGCGGCGCAGACGGCCCAGGCCCGCGCCCGCGGCATCGGCGACGGCGACAAGGGCGAGGTCACCTTCGACGCCAACGGCAACGTCGTCTACACGCCGGACGCCGACGCCTATGCGGATCTGGCCATCGGAAACAGCGCGACGGACACCTTCCTGATCGCGGCGCAGAACGACTCCGGCGGCTTCGACATCTCCACCGTGCAGGTCACCGTCACCAACAACGCAGGCACCCTGACGGTGTCCAATTCGACGACGGTGACGGCGCCCGACGGATCGACGGCGGCCGTCAACCTGGACGCCCTGGACGACGTCACGGCGGGCAACGTCGGCTTCATCAACGGCGCCGATCAGGTCGCCGACGCGTCAAGCGTGTTGGCCGTCGCGGCGCGGACGACCGTCGACAACCTGGCAGCGGTCGCGCAGACGGAACTGAACGAATCGCTCGCCGCCATCAACAGCCTGGCCGAGGCGCAATCGGCCGAAGCCCAGGCGGAGGGCTTCCTGTCCGTCGCCCAGGCGGCGGCCGAGGCCCAGGCCGAGGCGGCTCTTGAGATCGCCGTCGCCGACGTCGCGACCCTGACCAATCAGCTGTCGCTCCTCGCCAATGCAGTCAACGCCTTCGCGGATGCGGCCCAGGCCAACGCCATCGTCGGCAGCGCCGACAAGGTCGCCGCCAACGCCGCCGCCAAGTCGGCCCTGCAGGCGCTGCTCGACGCCGCCGTCAACTTCGCCGGGTTCGACGCGAATGCGTTCCTGGCGTCCGACACCGCGGGCGGCGATGCAACCCTTCAGGCCCGCGCGAACATCCTCGACTTCCCGGCCGTCGCGCTCAGCGATCCGACGCTGCGCACGGCCGTCGCCGCATCCGAGGCCGAGGTCCGCAATGCCCTCGTCACGGCGCTGGACAACCAGATCGCCACGGTCAAGGCCGCCGTCACCAGCGCCGCCAACCTGAGCTACGCCAGCCAGGGGGCCGAGGCCATCACCGCGCGCGCCGCCGTCGTCGCCGCCGCCAATGCGCAGACGGACCGCGCCGAACAGCTTGTCGATCTGGCCAAGGCCAAGTCCGTCGTCGCCTCGGCGGCCGCCGACCTGGCCGACTTCATCAACCCGGAGCCGGACAATCCCGACGACGCGTTCATCGCCCTGGCCCAGGCCGAATTGGCGGAAAAGCAGCAGATCGTCGCCGACCAGGGCCTGGTCACGGCGACGTCCGGCACCACCGCCAACACCATCGTCATCACCGGCAACGTGCCGGACCAGGCATTCACGGTCAGCGTCACGGCATCGAACGGCGGCGCCATCGCCGACAACGGAGCCACCGTCGCCCTGACCACCGCCACCACGGCCACGGGGGGACAGGTCACGACGGTGACCCTGCTGGGCACGCCGGAGGTCGGCGATGCCTATACGATTTCGGTTTCGGCGAACCTGGACCCGACCTCGGATCTGGCAACCAGCGGCACCGTCTCGGTCAACGTCAATGCCGACCTGACGTCGATTGCCGCCCTGCGCGCCGCGCTGACCCAGGCGATCAACTTCGAGGCCGTCTTGGGCGGTGCCGAGGGCCAGGACGAGGCCGCCGCCTTCGCCGCGGCAGAGGCCGCCGCCGCCAAGGCCGCCGCCGACCTCGCCGCCTTCAACGCCGCCCTCGGCTTCGCCGACGCCGCGGTGGCCGATGCCGCCGTGGCGGCGCAGCAGGCCGCGACCGCCGCCGAGCTGGCCCTGACGGCGGAGCAGGCGGCGCAGGATGCCGCGGCCGCGGAGGCCGCAAACAACGCAGCGGCGGCCGAAGCCGCCGCCGTCATCGCCGAGACCGCCGCCGCCGCCGCCGCGCTGGCGCAACAGAATGCCGCCGCCGCCGCCGCGTCCGCGGAATTGAACGGCAACCGGGCGATCCAGGCCGCAAGCGGTGCCGGCAGCGTCGTCGTGGGCGGCGTGACGACGTCGGCGTCGGCCCAGGCAAACCGGGCGTCCCAGGCGGCCTCCAATGCCGCCGCCGCGGCCGGCGCGGCGCTGCAGTCGCTCGACAGTGCCGAGGCCTCGGCCAATGATGCGCGCGGCGACGCCGACCTGCAGGCGGCCGAGGACCGGGCCGCCGAACTGGCGCAACAGGCTGCCCAGGAAGCCTTGGCCGCCGCCGAAGAAGCCGCCGCCGCCGCCCAGGCCGCCGCCGACCAGGCCGCCGCCGACCGCGCCGCGGCGCAAGCGGCGGCCGCCGAAGAAGCCGGCCGTTTGGCCGACGAGGCCGAGGCCCAGGCGTCCGACGCCGATCCCGCGACCCTGGATGCCGCCCAGGCCGCCGCCACGGCGCAGGCGCTGGCGTCGAGCAACGTGCCGGGTGCGGCCGAATTGGCCGCCGACGCCGCCGAGGCGGCGCGCAACGCCGCCAATCAGGCACAGACCGCCGCCGACGCGGCGCAGACCGCCGCCCTCGGCAAAGGGTCGGCCGCCCAGACCGCGGCCGACCGCGCGCAGGCCGCGGCGACCGCCGCCGCCGTCAGCGCCGGCGAGGCCGAAGCGGCCGCCCAGGTCGCCGCCAACGCCGACGCCGCCGTCGAGTCCTGGACCTCCGGCGACGCCTCGACCGACCGCGCCGCCACGGCCGTCGCCGCCCGTGACGCCGCCGCCGCCGCCGCGCGCGCCACCAGCGCCGCCGAAACCGCCATCGCCGCCGCCGACAAGGCGACCGCCGACGCCGTGGCGCCCAATGTGGCGCTGGCCTCCGCCCAGGCCACGGTCACCTCGCGCACGAAATCCCTGGCCCAGGTCGAGGCCGAACGGACCGCCGCCGACGACGGCGACGACAGCGTCACGACAGCCATCGAACAGGTGTGGGACAATGCCGTCGCCCAGGCCGAACAGGCGCTGTCCGACGCCCAGGACGCCCTGGCCCAGGCCCAGGCCGCCGCCGACGCCGCCAACGAAGCCGTCTCCATCGCCCAGGCCAACGCCACCACGGCCTCGCAGGCCGCCGCAGCCGCCTCGACCCAGGCCGCCCAGGCGGCGTCCGATGCGAGCTTCGCCGCCGCCTTCGAAATCAACGCCCAGGGCGCCGCGCAGACCCGCGTCGACAACTTCCTTGACGATCTCGTCGCCGAGGTCGGGGCAGCCCTGACCACCGCCAAGGCCCAGGCCGCGGCAGCCAGCCAGCAGGCCGCCCTTGCCACCGCCGCCGCGGCCGAGGCGACGCTCGACGCCGCCGCCGCGACCGACGCCGCTGACGCCGCCGCGGCCGCCGCCCAGGCCGCGTTGAACGCTCTCCTGCAGGTGGCGGCGGACCTCAACCTGCCGCTCGGCGCGCAGACCGCCCAGGCGGTCATCGACGCCATCAACAATGCGGCCGACGCCGCCGCCGCGCTCGACGACCTGGCCTCGTCCATCGTCACCACGGACACCTTGCGCACGGTCCAGAACGCCGCCGACACGGCACAACTGGCCGCTGTTGCGTCCATCAAGGCCGCCGCCGCGTCGGCCCAGCAGGCCGTCACCGCCGCCAACGCGGCCCTCCAGGTGGCGCAGTCGCAGGCCGCCGTGGCGTCCGCCGGCGAGGCCGAACGGGACGCCGCCCGCGCCGACGCCGCCGAAGCCGCCCTCGCCCAGGCCAAGGCCGACGCCCAGGCGGCGGCCGACCAGGCCAATGCCGAGGCCAAGGAGGCCGCATCGGCCCAGGCCGCCGCGCAGACCCGCGTGTCCGACGTCCAGGCCGTGGTCGAGGCCGCCACGGCCGCGCGCGCCGCCGCGACCACGGCGCAGCAGGCCGCGACGGACGCGCTCACCAGCCTGACCCAGGCACAGACGGCGCTCGCCACCGCGCAGGCGGAAGCCGCCGACGCCCAGACGGCGTTCAACAACTCGGCGGCGGCGCAAACCATCGATCCCGCCGCCTTCCAGGCCGTGAAGCAGGCCAACGACCGCGCCCAGGCGGCGCTCCAGGACGCGCTCGACGCCGTCGCCGCCGCGCAGGCCGCCCAATCCTCGGCCAGCGCCGCGGCGACCGCCGCCGATACGGCCGCGGATACCGCCGAAGCGGCCGCCGCCACGGTCAATCTGGCCGCCGCGCAGGCAGCCCTCACCACCGCGACGGCGGCGGCAACGGCCGCGTTAACGGCCGCCAACACGGCCGCCGCCGAAGCCGCGGAAGCCGCCGCGCGCACGTCACCCGGGGGAGCCGCAGCCGACATTCAGGCCGTTGCCGACCTTGCCGCCGCCGATGCCGCCGCCGCCGAAGCGGCCGCCGCCACGGCGGAAACCCAGGCCGACATCGCCACGGCGGCGCTCGCCGTCATTCCGCGCGCGGCCTCGGCCCGCACGACCGCCCAGGCCGCCGCCGACGAGGCCCAATCCGCCGCCGCGACGGCCGGCGGCGTCGCCCAGACAGACACGGTGACCCTGGACGGTACGATCGAGAACGGCGACGTCTACCGCGTGACCGTCGACGGCGACGTGGTGTCGGTCACCGTCGGCACAGACACGGCGGATGCGTCGACCGGCATCACCATCGCCGACGTGCGCGACGCGCTGATCCAGGCCATCAACACCCCGGCCAACGGGGCGACGGATTCCGTCGTCGCCTCCGTCGGCAGCGGCGACGGCCTGATCACCCTGACCGCGGTCGCCGCCGGCGTCGGCTTCACGGCTACCGCATCGGCGACCAACAACGGCGCCCTCGACGACCAAAGCGCCACCGCGACGACCGTGACGGGCAACCTGGGCGGCGCCACCCAGGTGGCGCAGCTCGACACAATCACCCTGCAGGGCACGGTCCAGGGCGGCGACACCTATTCGGTTACGGTGAACGGCACCGTGATCAGTCTGGTCATCCCGTCCGACAATTCGATCACCACGCTGACGCAGGTGCGCGACGCCCTGGTCACGGCGATCAACGGCAGCGCCGCCGGCGCCGCCGTGACCGCCGACGCGGGCGATACGGCCGAACAACTGACCATCACGGCCGACGTCGCCGGCGTCGCCTTCACCGCGACGGCGACGGCGACCGACGGCGGCGGCAACGCGGACAACGCGGCCCAATCGGTGACGACCACGGCCAACCTGCGGGGCGCCGACGACCTGGCGGATCAGGCGGCGACGGATGCCCAGGCGGCGGCTTCCACCGCGACCGCGCAGGCCGCCGCCGCGGAAAGCGCGGCGCAGACCGCCGTCGCCTCCATCGCCGCCAAGGAGGCCAACGACGACGCGGTCGACGCCGCCAACGATGCCGCCGATCAGGCCGCCATCGCCAAGCAGGCGGCGTCCGATGCCGCGCTCTACGCGCGCACGGCCAAGGCGGTCGGCGATGCCGTCGGCACGGCCCTGAATGTCGCCAACCCGACGGACAGCGACCTTTTGGACGCGATCCAGGCGCAGCTCGAGACCACGCAGGTCACCCGGGTGACCCTGGCCGGCACGGTGGAAGCCGGCGATACCTTCACCATCGCCGTGGGCGCGACCCAGGCGACCTTCACGGTGACCACGCAAACGTCCCTGACCGAAGTGCGCGACGCCTTCATCCAGCAGCTCACAACGGCCGGCACGTTCAACGGCGTCGTCACCGTCGAGCAAGGGTCGACGGCCGACTCCATCCGCCTGACCGGCGCCACGCCGGGCGTCTCTTTCACCACCACGGCGTCGGCGACCAACGCCGTGAACGGGACCAACGACCAGGCCGCCCGCGTGCAGCGGCAGGTCAACGCCGACCAGGTGACGCAGCAGGACACGGTCACCGTCGACGGCGCCACGACCGTCGCCGACGGCGACAGCTTCTCGATCGAGATCGCGGGAACGACCGTTACGGTTTCGACGGCGGGCGGCGAGATCAACGTCGGCGACGGCGCGACGGCCGTGCGCGACGCCCTGGTCACGGCGATCCAGACGGCCATCACGGGCGGCACCATCACGGGCCTCGCCGTTGCGGCGGGCGGTGCCGGACAACTGGTCCTGACGGCGACGGCGGCGGGCGCCGCCGGCGGTTTCCTGACCGTGGTGCCGGGGGCCAACGCCGCCGACCTGAGCGTCGACGCCATTTCCAACGGCTCCGTCGCCGACAACGCCGCGCAGAACGCCGACGACGCCAACACGGCGGCGCAGACCGCGCTGACCGCCGCCAACCAGGCGGGCGCGGACGCCGCGGCGGCCCTGACCGCGGCGCAGGCGGCGGCCAACCTGCCCGGGGCCGGCAGCGTCGCCCAGGCCTTCCTGACCGACACCCAGTCGCAGGTTTCGGCGACCAGCACGTCGATCGCATCCGCCGTGCGCGACGCCGCGGCGGCGGCCCAGTCCTTGGCAAGCGCCCAGGCCCAGGCCGACCTGGCGGGCGCCAACGTGGGCGCCATCGCCGCCGCCATCGAGGCCGCCAATTCCGCCGCGGTCGAGGCCGCCGACAGAGACGCGGAGACCGCCGCCAACGCGGCCGAATCGGCCCTGAGCCAAGCCGAAACGAGCGGCACGGCGGCCCTGACCCAGGCGCAGAGCGCCATCGCCGACGGCGCCGACCTGCTGCAACTGGCAACGTCCTTCGACCAGGTCACCCTGACAGGCACCCCGGCGGCCGGCGACCAGTTCACCCTGACCATCGATCCGACGCCCGGAGACGCGGGCAACGGCGACGCGGTCACCGTGACCGTCACGGCGGCGGACGGCGACACGGTGAATGACGTGCGGGATGCCCTGGTCGACGCGGTCAACAACAGCGCCGGCCTGCAGGATATCGCCGTGGCATCGGCGAGCAACGGCGACGGCGGCCTGATCGTCGCCGCCGCGACATCCGGCACCAGCATCGGCGTGTCGGTGACGGAAGACGGCGCCGCAACGGGTGTCGAAAGCGCCTCGTCGCAGATCCTGGCGGCCCTTACCGCCGCCAGCGCGGCAAAGGCGGTGATCGACGGACTGTTCGCGGGCGAAGAACTTCCCAACGACGCGGGAACGCAGACGGCGACCGCCCTGGACAACGTAGTGGCGGCACTGGACGCGGCCATCGCCGTGACCCGCCAGACCGTCTCGGTCACGCTCGGTGGCAGCCTGGAGATTGGCGATACCCTGTCGGTCACCGTCGACGGCACCACTGTCAACGTCACCGTGGGAGCCGGAACCGGCGGCCTGACGACCCTGGCGGCGGCGCGCAACGCGCTCGTCACCGCACTCAACGACAATGTCACCATCGCCGGCAAGGTGACCGCCGCGGCGGCGTTCCAGGACGGCGAGCTGATCCTGCTGTCCGACGACCCGACAAGCGCCTTCATTCCCGTTTCATCGGCGGCGACCAATTTCGACAGCGATGCGCTGGCGCCCACCCTTTCCACCGCGCGCACGGGTACGGAATCGGCGCTGCGGGCGTTGCGCAACGGCCTGGACCAGGCATCGACCATCGCCGAGACGATCCAGGAAGCAGTAACCCAGGCCAGCGAGGCGGCGACCTTCGCGCGCTTCGCGGCCTCCGGCGGCACCTTCGACCCGGACAACAATCCCGCCACGGACAACAGCGTCGACTTCCTGACGGGCCTGGATCCGACGAACGCGGCCGATACGATCACCGCCGCCAATACGATCGAACTGGCGCTGACGGGCGCCAACACGACGACCTTCGACTTCGTCTCCGCCGCCCAGTTCCTGGCGGACATCGCGGAAAGCTTCGTGCCCGATGCCCTGAAGGGCGCGGCCACGGCGAACGCCCAGGCGACCATCGCCCAGCAGGCGGCGTTCCAGGCGGCATCGGGCCTCAGCCAATTCGAACAGGCGATCGAAAAGGCCCGCAACGAGGCCGAACTGCGGGCCCAGCAGGAAGCCCGCGACGCCGTGCCGATCGCCGGCGACGACACGGCGACCACGGACGAAGACACCGCGATCACCTTCGACCTTCTGGGCAACGACACGCGGACCGACGGCGATGCCCTGACCAGCGCCACCATCGCCTCGGTCGGCCAGCCGACGAACGGCAAGGTGACCATCGTGCCGCAGGTCGACAAGGTGACCATCTCGGGCACGCCCGACAGCGGCGATCAGGTACGCATCGCCGTCAACGGTCAGACCTTTACCTTTACGGTAAGCAGCCAATCGACGGCCGATGAGGTGCGTGACGCCTTCATCACCCAGATCAACAACACCCTGGGGGCCTCGACGGTGCTCCGCGCCTCGGCCGGGTCCGGCACGGGCGAAATCCTGCTCACCGCCGCCGTCGCCGGGCAGCCGCTCAGCACCTCGAGCAGCACGCCAACGGACGCCAACGGCAGCCTGACGGTCACCGACACGACCGTCACCGGGAACGGCCTGGTCCGCTATACGCCCAACGCCAACTTCAACGGCACGGAAACCTTCACCTATACCGTGTCCAACGGCGCCACGCCGCCGGCCTTCGACACGGCGACGGTGACCGTCCAGGTCACGGCCGTGAACGACAATCCGGACGCAAAGGACGATTTCGCGACCACGTCCGGCGACAGTGCCACCGTATCGAAGACCGCAGCCGCGGGCCTGCTCAGCAACGACACGGACATCGACACGGGCGACAGCTTGACCATCATCAAGGTGGGCGGAAGCGCTGGCAATGTCGGCAACGCCATTCCGGTGACGCTGACCCTGCCCGACAACACGACGGCCCAGGCCCTGGTCACCATCACCGCCGACGGCAGCTTCACGGTCAACCCGAACGGCCAGTTCGAAGCGTTGGCCGCCGGCCAGTCGGCCACCGGCACCCTGACCTACACGGTTTCCGACGGCCACGCCGGCACCGACGACCAGACCATCGCGCTCATCCCGACTCAGGCTAATGTCGCCGCCGTCAATCAGGTCTCCGCCGTGACCATCGCCGGCACGCCGGACACGGGCGACGTCTTCTCGATTTCCATCAACGGCAACCCCTTCACGTTCACGGTTGGTGCGCAGTCGACCCTGGCCGGGGTGCGCAACGCCTTCATCAACGCCATCAACGCCAATTCGACGCTGAACGGCATCGTCTCCGCGTCGGCAGGCGCCCCGGACGGCGACATCAAGCTGACGGCCAAGGCGGCGGGCGGCGCGTTCACCATCGACAGCGTGAATTTCACCGACAACGGCGCCGCATCGGGCCTCGGCATCAGTCACGCCGTGACCACGGCGGCCGTGGCACCGGTCGCCCAGGTTTCAACCTACACGGTCGGCGGCACGGTCGAGCGTGGCGACGTGTTCGAGATCACCGTCAACGGCACGAAAATTTCCCACACGGTGGCCACGGAAACGACGGCGGCGCAGGTCCGCGACGCCCTGATCGCCAAGCTGAACGGCAACAGCGTCGTCGCCGGCAAGGTCACGGCGTCGGCCGGCACGGGCGGCGAGGTGGTGGTCACGTCCAAGATCGCAGGCCAGGCATTCACGACCTCGGCCCAGGCGATCAACGCGGGCACGGACGTGGCGACCCTGGCCGTGACCATCACCGGTTCCAACGATGCGCCGGTCGCCGACGCCGGGACGGCCAGCGGCGACGAGGACACGACCATCACCGGCACGGTCACGGCGATCGACCCGGACGCGGGCGACAGCAAGACATTCTCTCTGGCGCCGGGCGGCCAGGCGGCCAACGGGACGGTGACGGTCAATCCGGACGGAACCTTCAGCTACGTGCCGAAGGCGAATTTCAACGGCACCGACAGCTTCACTTTCCGTGTCGTCGATGCGGCCGGCCTGTCGAGCACGGCAAAGGTGACGTTGACGGTCAATTCCGTGAACGACAATCCGGTCACGCTGCCGGACAGCGCGACGACGGACACCTCCACCCCGGTCACGATCAGCGTACGGACCAACGATTCCGACGTCGAAGACGCCCGCGAGGCCCTGACGGTGGCGATCGAGACGACACCCGCCTTCGGCACCGTGTCGGTCAACAGCTCCACGGGCATCATCACCTACACGCCCGACGCGGCCAACCAGGCGGTGATCGACATTCCCGACGGCCAAACCCTGACCGACACCTTCACCTACCGCCTGACCGACACCAATGGCGGGTTCACCATCGAGACGGTGACGGTGACGATCAGCGGCGCAAACGATGCCCCGGTGACACAGGCGGACAGCGTCAACGTCGACGAGAACGCGGCGGTGACCTTCGACCCGCTGGCCAACGACGTGGATCCCGACGGCGATACCCTGTCGCTCAACGGCAATCCACCGACGCCGACCCATGGCACGGTCGCCTTCAACGCCGACAACACGATCACCTACACGACCAACAACTCGACCGCCGTCAACGCCCTGGCCGTGGGCCAGACGCTGACGGACAGCTTCACCTACACGGTCTCCGACGGAAACGGGTCGCTGGTGCAGGAAACGGTCACGGTCACCATCAACGGCGTCAACGACGCGCCCGACGCGGTGAACGACACGCGCGCAACGCGGGCCGACCGCACCAACGTGGTGATCGACGTGCTGGCCAACGACACGGACGTCGACAGCGACGACAGTGCGTCGACCTTCACTATCACCTCGGCGTCCTCGGCCCTGGGCGGCACGGTCACCGTCAACACCGGACCGCAGGCGCAGTCGAACCTGTTGACCTTGGGCGGCACGGTTCAGAACAGCGACGTCTATTCGGTCACCATCGACGGAACCACGGTTTCGGTGACCGTCAGCAGCCAGACGACCATCGCCCAGGTTCGCGACGCCCTGGTCTCCGCGATCAATGGTAACGCAACGATCGGCCTCGTGGTGACCGCGGAGGCGGGAACCGCCGATGGCGCCATCGTCATCACCGGCGACGCGCCGGGAGCGCCTTTCCTCATCACCGCGGCCGCCGCAAACGGCAGCACGACAGCCGACAATACGGCGACGGTCAGCCTGCGCAACCCGGCGGTCGGCGGGCGCGAGAGCCTGACGTACGATCCGTCCGGCGCGGGCAATCTGCTGGCGCTGGCGCGCGGCGAAACGATCGTCGACACCGTCACCTACACGATCCAGGATTCCCACGGCGCCACCGACACGGCGACGGTGCAGGTCACCATAACCGGCGTCAACGACGCCCCGGTAACGGCGGCGGACACTGGCGCGGCCGTCGAGGACGGCCCAGTCGTGCAGTTCGACGTGCTGGGAAACGACACGGATGTCGACAACGGCGACGTGCTGACAGTCGTCAACGCCGTGACCACGGACCTGGATCCGTCCGGCAATCCCATCGACCTCATCGCAGACGGCGTGATCGCCCTTTCCGGCCTGCCGGGCGGTCCCATTACCTTCAATCCGACAACGGGCGCCTTCGACAACCTCGCCGAAGGCGAGACCTTCACCCTGAACGTCACCTACACGGCCCGCGACTCCGATGGCGCTGAAACCACCGGCACCCTGACGGTCATCATCACCGGCACCAACGACGCGCCGGTCGTCGATGCGGTGGCGGAAGCGGTCAACGAGAACGCCTCGCTCAGCTTCAACCCGCTCATCCACTTCTCGGACATCGACTCGGACGAGGACGGCTCGGGCCTGCAACTCGCCGATTTCGCACCGACCTCGGCGCTGGGCGTGCCCGTCACCGTCGTCGGCGGCGGTGTCCTGACGGACCAGGTGACGGAGCTTGACCTGACGCCCTTCACCTTCGCGAGCGGCGGCAGCGTCTTCGTCAGCCTTTCCGGCAGCGGCACGGGATCGGCCTCCGTCGCCCCCTCGCCCACGGACACCCCGGCCGATGTCGCCGCCGCCCTGGTCAGCCAGATCAACAGCCAGACGGGCACCACCGGGGTCAGCGCCACACAAACCGGCGGCGTCATCACGCTGACCGGCTCCGGCGGCAATCCGTTCAGCGTATTCGCGGACGTGGACCACGATGCCATCACCACGACGACCACGACCCTGGTCGACGGCAATCCGCTGCCCGGCGAGGTGCAGGCGATCGCGGAGACCCAGGCGGCCGGCGGCGGCCTGCCCGAGGTCACCCAGGTCAACCTGGACGCCGTCGCCGGCGGCACGGCCTTCGCCGGCGGCGGCACCATCACCATCGACATCGACGGCCAGCCGGTTTCCGTGGCGGTCTTCGCCGGCGATGCGACGGCGACCATCGCGTCGCTCCTGGTCACCGCCATCAACACCAGCCTGACCGGCTTCTCGGCCTCCAACACGAACGGCACCCTGGAAATCACGACCCTGCCGGACGTGCCCTTCACCGTCGGCGGCACCTTCGAGGAGGGCGGACCGGACGTGCTCAGCCCGGCGCCCCTGGTTGTCGCCAACATCCCGGGCACGCCGTCACTCATCTATGACATCACCAGCCAGACCCAGTTCGACGATCTGGCCGTCGGCCAGACCCGCACCGACTTCGTTACGGTCACCGTCACCGACACACACGGCGGCACAACGACCAGCCAGATCGCCGTCACCATCACGGGCACCAACGACGCACCGGTGGCGGTTGCCGACACGGGAACGACGGACGAAGCCTCGGTCCTCACCGTCGACGCGGCGAACGGTCTTCTCGCCAACGACGCTGACGTGGACACCTCCGACATCCTGACCGTCTCGGCGGTGGACGGCATCGCCCTCGACGTGGGCAATCCGGTGACGCTCTCCAACGGCGGCGTTATCACCATCAACTTGGACGGCAGCTACTCCTTCGACCCCTCGGGCCAGTTCGAGGACCTTACCGACGGCGAGACCCGGACCGAAACCGTCACCTACACCGTCTCCGACGGACAGGGCGGCACAAGCGACGCCACGCTGACAGTTACCGTCACCGGCACCAACGACGTGCCGGTGGTGACGGTGGTCTCCGCACCGGCGGCGTTCACCGAGGACGGCCCCGCAGTCGCGGTCGATCCGGCGCTCACGGTCGCCGATATCGACAGCCCGGCCCTGGTCAGCGCCACCGTCTCCATCTCGGGCGGGTTCACCGCCAGCGAAGACGTGCTGTCGTTCACGCCGGTCGGTTCCATCACCGGCGCCTACAACGCGGCAACCGGTGTCCTCACGCTGACCGGGGTGGGTACACCGGCCGAATATCAGAGCGTCCTGCAGTCCGTCACCTATCAGAACACCAATATCGGCAACCCGGACACCACGACGCGAACCATCACCTTCCAGGTGGACGACGGCGCCGCGTTCAACAACCTGTCCAACGTCGCGACCGCCACCGTCAACGTCACCGCCGTCAATGACAACCCGGTCATCACCCTGTCCACCGGCACGGCGACGTTCGAGGAAGCGGGTCCGGCCGTCCTGCTTGACACGGCGTTGTCCGTGACGGACGTGGACTCGCCCGATTTCGATACCGGCCAGGTCGTCGTCGCGATCACCAACGGGACCCCGGACGACCGCCTGATCATTCAGAACGTGGGAGGCATCAGCACTTCGGGCGCGAGCGTCCTGTTCAACGGCACGGAGATCGGCACTTTCACGGGTGGTACCAGCGGTTCGGCGCCGCTGACCGTGACCCTGGACGCGGATGCCACGCCCGCGGCGGTGACCGCCCTGGGGCAGGCCATCGCCTTCAACAACCTGAAGGTCATTCCGGACACGACCCCGCGCGTCATCACCATCGACGTCCTGGACGGCGACGGCGGCTCGGCCGGCGACACGATCACGATGACGGTGCTGCTCGAAGGCGGGTTGACGCGCAACGACTTCAACGGCACGGTCGATACCGACTGGTTCAACGGCGCCAACTGGTCGGTCGGTACGCCGCCGGACCTGGACGACGTGGCCATCATCAACGCGCCCGTCACCTTCAACAATACGGGTCTGCCCGAGACCATCGCCAAACTGCTGATCAACCCGGCGGTGACAATGACCGCGGCGCAGGGCGGTCTGAACATCCTGGGTTCGTCCGAAGTCGATGTCAGCGGCACCCTTCTGATCTCGGGCGGGGTCGTTCAGGGCACGGGGTCGCTCAACGTCAAGGGCACGGTCGAACTGGCCGGCGGCGCACTGGGACTGGCCGGCGTCAGCCTTGCCGCGGGAAGCTTCCTCAACGCCGTCGGCACGGGAAGCCAGCTGAATTCGCCACTGACCACCGATGCCACCTCGACGATCACCGTCGGCGGCCCGACAAATACGGGCCCGGTCGACCTGACCATCGCGCAGGGCTTCACCAACAACGGCAACCTGGTCATCGACAACGCCGATGCGGCGGCGGCCGATTCGGCCGTTCTGGTTGCCGCGGGCGTGCTGACCAACGCCGGCACGATCACTTTCGCCGATACGACCGCGGGCGGCGGCTTGCGCATCATCGACGGCGATATCGAAAACCTCGGCACCATCACCCTGACGAGCACGAACGCGACCATCGCCAATGCCGGGCACGTCTTCGATACCGCGAACGGCACCATCGACATCGTCGGCACCAACGCCCTGACCATCGCCGGCGGCACCACGGTGATCGGCACCAATACGGTGCTGACCGACAACACCAGCGGCACCATCGCCTTCACCGGCGCGGCGACCCTGGCGCTGGAAAGCGACGCGGGCATCGTTTCCACGGACCCGACCATCGATTTCGGCGGCCCGTCGGACGCCGTCACGGTGACCAGTACCGACCTGACGTCACACAATTTCGGCATCGATGCCGGCGCGACCCTGACCCTGACCGGCAACGATCAGTTCACCGGCACGGTCAACCTGGGCGTTGCCGGCACCTTGGCGGTCAAAGGCCTCGGCAACCAGATTCTCGGCGGCCTTGCCATCGACCCCACCAGCGGCGCGTTGTCCCTGGTCGCGGACGACACGGCCGGCGACACGGATCTGGCGATCGCCCAGGGCTTCATCAACCAAAGGACCATCACGCTCGACAACGCCGGCGCCGCGGCGCACGGCGTGACCCTGAGCGTGGCCGGCACGGGCTTGGTGAACCTGGGCACCCTGACCGTCAGCGACACCGGCGGCGGCGGCGGCAACCGGTTCATCTTCGGCGCCATAGACAACGAGAACGGGGCGATCGTCCTGCAGACCGACGCCACCGTCGCCAACAGCGGCAGCGAGTTCGAGAACAACGGCGGCACCATCAATGTCGGCACATCGACCCTGACCGTGAACGGCGGCGGGTTCATCCTCGGCGCCGGCTCGGTCCTGTTGGGCAGCGGCCAGATCGACCTTACCGGCTCAGTCGGATTGAAGATCGACACGGCCTTCACTCTCGCCGCCACCGCGCCGGACCTGACGCTGTCCGGCACCGTCGCCATCGGCAGCGACACGGCCACCCCGGCGAGCCTGACGATCGCCGACGGCAAGACCTTGACGTTGAGCGGCGACAGCGTCGATGCGCTCGTCACTCTGGTCGTGAACGGCGTCCTCAACGTGGACGGCGCGGGCACGGCCGTCGCCGGCGACATCACGGTCAACGGGCCGAACGGCGCCTTCGCCGCCGCCGCCGGGGCGACGGCGACGATCACCGGCGCGATCCAGAATGTCGGCGGCCACATCACGGTCGGCGCCGGCGCGACCCTGATCGTTGACGGCGCAAGCATCACGAACTCCGGCATCATCGACGGCACCGGCACGATCCAGCTGGTGAACGGCGCGACCATCTCCGGCGACGGGGCGATCGATGTCGCCGGCTCGGGCACGGGTACGCTCACCATCAATGGCGACGTGGGCGACGCGGCGATCAGCGCATTCGACGACACGACCGTCGTGATTGACATCAACAGTTCGGTCGACAAGGACCTGCTGACCGTCAACACCATCGACCTGACGGACGCGGGCGACACGCTGGAGCTGAACTTCGGGCCGACCTTCGACCCGTCCGTCGACGGCCAGACCTTCACCATCATCAACTACGCGTCCCACGCCGGCGCGGCCAACGTCTTCGACACCGTCATCCACAACCTGGGCCCGGAATTCTCGGTCACCGTCGATTACGGATCGGGCACCGCCGACGCCATTTCCGTCACCGTCAACCGAAACCCGGTGGCAGGGGCCGACACAGGCGCGACGGACGAGGACACGGTCCTGACCGTCGATGCCGTCAATGGCGTTCTCGCCAACGACACGGACGCGGACATAGCGACCGGCTTGAGCGTCACCGCCGTCAACGGCGCGCCGGGCGCCGTCGGCGTCGCCACGCCGCTGCCTTCCGGGGCGCTGCTGACGCTGAGCGCCGACGGGTCTTATATATACGATCCACGCGGCGCACCGTCCTTTGACGCCCTGGGAGAGGGCGCCTCGACCACGGACAGCTTCTCCTACGAAGTCTCGGACGGCGTCGGCGGCACGGCAACCGGGACGGTTACCCTGACGATCACGGGCGTCAACGACGCGCCGGTGGTGACCGCCATCGCCGGCCCGGTGGCGTTCACCGAGGACGCGCCGGCCGTCGTCATCGACGGCTCCCTGACAGTGAGCGATATCGACAGCCCGACCCTGGCCGGCGCCACCATCACCATCTCCGGTGGTTTCGTCGCCACCGAGGACGTGCTCGACTTCACGGCCGTCGGCAACATCACGGGCACTTACAACCCGGCGACCGGGGTTCTGACGCTGACGGGCGCGGACACCGTCGCCAATTACGAGGCGGCGCTCCGCGCCGTCACCTACCAGAACACCAATACCGGCAACCCGGACGTCACGCCGCGCACGGTCAGCTTCCAGGTGGACGACGGCGCCGCGGCCGGCAACCTGTCCAACGTGGCGACCGCGACCGTCACCGTCACCGCCGTCAACGACGCACCGGTGGCCGTGGCCGATACCGCGATCACCGACGAGGACACGGTATTCACCGCCACCGTGCCGGGCGTCCTGGGCAACGACACGGATGTCGACACCCCGGCGGCCAGCCTGACCGTGACGGCCCTGAACAACAATCCGGGCGCAGTCGGCGCGGCCACCCTGCTGCCTTCCGGAGCACTGCTGACGCTGAACGCCAATGGGTCGTACACCTATGATCCGAACGGCGCATTCGAGACCCTGGCCCAGGGCGCCACGGCGACCGACAGCTTCACCTACGAGGTGTCCGACGGCGCCGGCGGCACGGCGACGGAGACGGTCACCATCACCATCAACGGCGTCAATGACGCGCCGGTGGCGGTCGCCGACACGGGCACGACGGACGAGGATTCGGTCCTGACGGTCACGGCGGCAAACGGCGTCCTGGCCAACGACACGGATATCGACACGCCGGCGGCCAATCTGGTCGTCAGCGCCGTCAACGGCGTTCCCGGCAACGTCGGGGTTGCCACCGCGCTGGACTCCGGCGCGCTGCTGACCCTGAACGCCGACGGCTCCTACAGCTACGATCCCAACGGCGCCTTCGAAAACCTGGGCGAGGGCGCCCCGACGACCGACAGCTTCACGTACGAGGTTTCGGACGGCCTCGGCGGCACGGCGACCGAGACCGTGACGCTGACCATCACCGGCGTCAACGACGCGCCCGTGGTGACCGTCAATGCCGGGCCCGCGACCTTCACCGAGGACGGACCGGGGGTCGTCGTCGACGGCGCGTTGACGGTTGCCGACATCGACAGTCCGAACTTGGCCGGCGCCACGGTGTCGATCACCGGCGGGTTCCAGACCAGCGAGGACGTGCTTAATTTCACCGACACGCCGAACATCACGGGATCCTATGATGCGGCGACAGGCATCCTGACGCTGAGCGGCACGGACAGCGTCGCCAACTACGAAGCGGCGCTGCGCTCGGTCACCTACCAGAATACCAATACCGGCAACCCCGACATCACGGCGCGCACGATCAGCTTCCAGGTGGACGACGGCGCCGCGGCAAGCAACCTGTCCAACGTCGCGACGGTCACCGTCAACGTCACGCCGGTCAACGACGCCCCGGTCGTCCTCGGCGCCACGGACAACCTGCGCGCCGTGCAGTTCGACGGTATCGACGACTTCGTCCGGGTGCTCGATCCGACGACGCTTTTGCCGACCGTGGCTAACGAGCCGTTCACCGTCGAAGCCTGGATCCAGGTTCCCGCCAACACGGTCAGTTCGCCCCTGATGTCCATCGGCGCGAACGCCGGCCTGACTGGTCTTGAACTTGGCATCGGCGCCGGAGACAACTTCACCGCCACCACGGCCGACGGCACTGTCACGGCAACGAGCGCCGCCGCCGTCAACGATGGCGGCTGGCACCATGTGGCCATCAGCTATGACGGCACAAGCCTGCACACCTATGTCGACGGTCAGCTCAGCGGAACGGCGGTTCCGGTGGCGCTCGATCTCACCGCCGGCGACATCGTCTTCGGCCAGTCCCTCGACGGTCTCAGCCACTTCAAGGGCGCGGTGGACGACATCCGCTTCTGGTCAGACGCCCGCACGGCCGACGAAATCGCCGACAACTATCAGCGCGCCGACCTGCCACCCGATCCCAACCTGGAAGCCCGCTACACCCTCGACAATCCCGATTTCGACGCCGTCGACAACGATCCGTCGCTCATCGACGTCACGGGGAACGGCCACGAACTGGATGCCGGCGGGCCGCCCAGTGACCGGTTCAACGATTATCTGGTGCTCGACGGCGTCAACGACTACGTCAATTACAGCCAGATCAACCCGATCAACGGCACCGGCAACATCACCATCGCGGCCTGGATCCGGCCCGACGACCTGACCGGGACCCAGACCATCGCCGCGATCGGTGATCCGACCACGGGCGTCCAGTTCCAGTTGAACGGCAACGGCCTGCGCCTCGCCTCCGACACGGCGGCGGCCGGTGGTGCCGGCCTGTCGCTGACCGCGGGCGAGTGGAACCATGTCGCCGTCAGTTACAACAGTGCGACCGGCACGGTGGAATACTTCGTCAACGGTGTTTCTTTGGGTGGCGATGGAGCCGGCACAAGCACGATCACCGGCGCCACCTCCCTCGCCATCGGCGCCAACAACGGCGATGGGACACTGACCACTACCCCCACCGACATCTTCGGCGGTGATATCGCCCAGGTCCGCATCTACGACACGCTCCTGGACGCCACGGCCGTCACCCAGTCCATGAACGACGCCCACTTCGACGGGCAGACCCCCTCCAACCTCGTCAACGAGTTCCCGCTCGACGGCTTCCTCGGCAACGGCGTCTTCAATTTCGACCAGCCGCCCCTTGCACAAGGCACGCTCGAAAACGGCGCCGCCTTCTCCGACGACACGCCGACGCTGATCGGCCCGAACATCTTGGCCGGCGGCGTCCAGTTCATCGGCGATGCAAGCAATTTGGGTGCAGGCTTCGGCGCGAACATCACCGGTTCGTTGGCGGCGGGCACGATCACCAATCAAGTCACCGTTGAAATTAACGTCAAATTCGACGACCTGACCGGGCAGCAAAACTTCCTGGATTTCCGGGATACGAACGATGGTTCCCGGTTCGTGCTGTTCAAGGACCCGACGACGCACGAAATTAAGGTGTTTGTCGGCAACAATGCGGGCGGCAATACGCAGTCCTTCGGTACGGGTGTCATCGCGCAAGATGGCCTATGGACCCACTTTGCCCTTACCTTCGACGGTACTTTGGCGAGGGTTTTCGCCGATGGCGAAGAAGTAGCAAGCGCGGCACTCACGAACTTCGATTTCAACCCGAGCTTTGCCACGAGCGTGTCCGTGGGCTCGGACGGCGGCCTAGGGTCACCGCTGATTGGTACGGTCAGCGATGTCCGCGTGTGGAACGTGGCCCGCGAGGGCTTTGAAATTGACGACAATTACGACGCGCCGGTGCCGTCGGATTCCAACGGCCTTGTAATCAACTATCCGCTCTCGGACGGCGCCGACGGTCAAGTCGTCACGAGCGTTACCAACGTGGTCGACGGCACGACGGCGACGATCACCGGCAACGACGGCACGGCGGTAACATTTGTCAACACGGCGCCCGACATCTTCGGCGGCGTCGCGACACCGATCATCGCCCAGGAAGACACGCTCCTGCGCGGCCGGATCGAAGCCGCCGACTTCGAAGGCGACGCCCTCACCTTTACCGCCGCCGTAGATGCGCCGACCACCGCAGGCGGCACGGTGACGATCAACGCCGACGGCACCTACGAATACACGCCAGCGGCCAACTACAACGGCCCCGACAGCTTCCAGGTCACCGTCACCGACGCCGGCACGCCGCCGCAACCGACGACCCAGACCATCACGATCGACGTGCAGCCGGTCAACGACGCGCCGGTCGCCGCGGCCGACACGGGTGCGACGAACGAGGACACGATCCTGTCGGTCAACGCCATCACTGGCGTTCTCGCCAACGACACGGACGTGGATACCGGCGACGTCCTAACGGTCACGGCGCTTAACGGCGATCCAGGCGCCGTCGGCGTCGCCACCCTGCTGCCCTCGGGCGCGCTGCTGACGCTCAACACCGACGGCTCCTATACCTACGATCCCAACGGCGCCTTCGAATTCCTGGCCCAGGGGGCGACGGCACCGGATACGTTCACCTACGAGGTTTCGGACGGCGCCGGCGGCTTCGCCACCGAAACCGTGACCCTGACCATCAACGGCGTCAACGACGCGCCGGTGCTGGCAACGACACCGCAGGGTGGTTCCTTCGTCGGCACCGCAGGCGACGATACGGCGCTGGCGGGATCGGACGGCGACGACTTCATCAACGGGCTGGCCGGCGACGACACTCTACAGGGCGGCCTCGGCAACGACTTCATCCAGGGCAGAAGCGGCGCCGATGTTCTGACCGGCGGCGCCGGCGCGGACAGCTTCGGCTACGTCGCCGTCACGGACAGCACGCTGGCGTCGTTCGACACGATCACCGATTTCGACGCGTCGCAGGACAAGATTTCGCTGAGCTTCGTTACCGACCTTCCGTTCCAGTTCGACGGGGCCTCCTTTGCCACGGCAGGGGATCTGTCGGCCTCGGCCATTTACGACGAAACTAACGAACTCGTTCTGATCGATGTCGACGACGACGCCGTCGCCGACATACAGATCAGCCTCGCCGGGTCTGGCGTGCTGCTGGCCGATCTGTCGGCGGCCAATTTCGAATCCACCCCATCCGCCCAGGATGTCGTCCTCGGCACCACGCTCGCGGACGCCACCCTGACGGGCACGGCCGCAACGGACGAGCGGTTCTTCGGTCTGGACGGCGACGACACCATCGACGGTAACGGCGCAAGCGTCAGCGGCGACATCTTCTACGGCGGCCTCGGCGCCGACACGATGACCGGTACGCTTTCCTTCGGGGATATCTTCGTCTTCAATCAGGCCGCCGATTCCGCGGTCGGCGCCGGCGACGTCATCACCAATTTCGAGGCGATCGGCACCGACAAGATCGACCTTTCGGACGTAGTATCCGGCGTGCTGGCCTTCGTCGGCGAGGCCCAGGGCGGCAGCCAGGCGTTCGTGGGCGGCGGCACGGCCTCCGCGCGCTTCGATGACGTTTCCGACCTGTTGGAAATCGACATCGACGGCGACGGGCTTATCACCGCCGGCGTCGACATGGAAATTACCCTGACCGGCGTGCAGGCCGCCGACCTGGACGGATCGGACTTCTTCGTATCAGGCGCAAGCGCGCCGCCGCCGGCGCCGGGCACGGCTGACTTCGTCGAGTTCGGCTCAGCCGTCACGATCGACCCCAACATCACGGTCACCGACGTGGACAGCACGCAGATCGCGAGCGCGACCGTCACGATCACCACCGGCTACAACAGCGCCGAGGACATACTGGCGTTCACGCCCGCCGGCGGCATCACAGGCAGCTACAACACGACCACGGGCGCCCTCACCCTCTCGGGCGCGGCAACCCTGGCCGACTACCAGTCGGTCCTTCGCTCGGTCACCTACAACAATTCCAACATCGGCAATCCGGATACGGCGGCCAGGACAGTCGTGTTCAGCGTCACCGATGTCGAAGGCGCGGCCAGCGCGCCCCTGACGGCCACGGTCAACGTCATCCCTGTCAACGACGCGCCGGTGGCGGGGGCCGACACGGGCACGACGAACGAGGACACGGTCCTGACGGTGGACGCCGTCAACGGCGTTCTCGCCAACGACACGGACGTCGACACGCCGCTGGCCAACCTGAGCGTGACCGCCGTCAACGGCAATCCAGGCGCCGTCGGCGTCGCCACCCCGCTGCCCTCGGGCGCGATCCTGACGCTCAATACCGACGGCTCCTATACCTATGATCCCAACGGCGCCTTCGAATTCCTGGCCCAGGGGGCGACGGCACCGGATACGTTCACCTACGAGGTTTCGGACGGCGCCGGCGGCTTCGCCACCGAAACCGTGACCCTGACCATCACCGGCGTCAACGACGCGCCGGTTTTGCTGGGCGCCAGCTCGGCCGGCGGCGCGCTGCAGTTCACGCGGAACACGGTCGACACCTCCCTCGACACCCAGGTCATCGTCGCGGACGATCCCGCGTTGGATGCGGGCACGGGCGACCTGACCCTCGAAGCCTGGGTCTACCTGACCGAGTCGGGCCAATTCAGTGCGATCATGGACAAGCGCCAGCCGGACGGTAACAACGGCTATACGCTGATGACCACGAGCACCGGCGCACTCCGCCTGCAGTTGAAGGACGGCGCCACGGCCGCGAACTTCGACAGCACGGGCACCCTTTCAATTAATCAGTGGCACCACGTGGCGGTGACCCTTGACCGCGACGCGGGCGTCAACGGCAACGGTGAGGTGACATTCTTCCTTGACGGCACGCAGGACGTTTCCGTCAATTTGGATGGTTCCGGCATCGGCCCGGCGACGAACATCGACAGCACCGGGCCTCTCGTCATCGGCGATTCCGCCGCGGATGCCTCGTCGGTCGTCGGCTGGAACGGGCAGTTGGACGATATCCGGGTGTGGGACACGGCCCGCACGGCCGCCGACATCGCCGGCAACTACCGGCTCGCCGCACCGGCCGATGAAACCGGGCTCGTCGCCAACTGGCACTTCGATCAGGTGCAATCGGACGGCACGGTCCTCAACGAGGTCGCGGGCGGCCCCGTGGCGACGCTGGGCGACGGCGTTTCGGCCGCGACCGAGCCCCTGTTCCTCGGCCCCAACGTCATCGGCCGGGCGCTCGACTTCGACGGCGTCGACGATGTTATCGATGCCGGTCGGGGGCCCACGGACAGCTATGCTCTTGCCAGCGATCTGACCATTGAAACATGGATCAACAGCGACAGTTGGGTGGGCGGCTCGGTCATCGCCCAATTTGCCGATGCCGGCGAGACCGAGGGCACCAACAATCTGTTCTGGCTCCACGTCGATGCCAATGGCAATCCCACGTTTGGCCACGAAACGGGGGCGGGAATCGACGTGAGTCAAACGCTCACCGGCGTAACCTTGCCGACCGGGGAATGGACGCACATCGCCCTAACCCGTAACGCCGGCAGCGACCTCTATACCTTCTATGTCAACGGCCAGGCCGTCGGCACCTTCGATTACACCGGATCCAACGATCCGACAGGGGGCACGACCGCGACCTTGGGAATCGGCGACCATTCCAGTGCGGTCGTCGGCGGATTCGATGGTCGGATGGCGGATGTCCGCATCTGGGATACGGCCCGAACGGCCGGCGACATCGCCGACAACTTCCAGAATTTCGTCGACGCCAACGATCCGAATCTATTGGTCAACTTCCGCCTGGACGACGCGGCGCCGGGCGCCTCGCCGGGGTCCGTCCTTAACAGCGCCGACGGAACGACCCATGTTCCCGGCGGCGCACCGCTGATCGCCGACACCGCGCCCGACATCTTCGACACCTTTATCGAGGTCCGCGAGGGCGCGTCGATCCGGGGCGACCTGCTGACCTTCGACGTGGAAGGCGACCCCGTCACCATCGCGGCCGTCCCGCCGGGCACGGCAACCACGGGCGGCGGCGGCACCTATGAGGTCAACGCCGACGGCACCTTCGTCTACACCCCGGCGGCGGGTTTCTTCGGGCAAGACAGCTTCACGGTCACGGTCACCGACAGCTTGGACGCGAGCCGCGTCGAAACGGTCACCGTCGAGGTCGTGCCCGACCTGATCCCGACGACACTGGACACGGCGGCCGACGGCAACACCGCCACGCCGGACGATTTCGGCACGGCGGCCAACTGGTCTTCGGGCACGGTGCCGACGGCGTTGGATCTGGCGATCCTCACGGGCGCCGGCAGCGTCAACGTCGCGAGCCCGGACACCTTCACCGTCGGCGCTCTCAACGCCCAGGCCGATCTCTCGGTCGACGGCACGTTGACCGTCGTCGGCGACGCCAACTTCGCCACAGGCGCGACGCTGACCGTGGCCGGCGCCATGACCGTGCAGGGCGACGCCGACATCGACGGTACCGCGACGCTCACCGGCGGTCTCCTGACCCTGAACGGGCAAGGGTTCGTCGACGGCAACGTGGAACTCGGCTTCAACGCGGTATTGACGGTCAACGGCAGCCTGCTCGTCGGCAACACCGGTACTCTGAGCCTGCTGGACAACACGACCGTCAACGGCACCGGCCAAGTTCAGAACTTCGGCACGGTCATCATCGGCGAGGGCGGCGGCAACGTCACCACGGACCTGGTCAACAACGGCACCCTGGATATCGATGCGAACCTGACAGCCGCGCAGACAGGCAAGACCCTGGACACTGCCCTCGGGGTCATCGACATCGCATTGAATCAGACCCTCGACATCGCCGGCGGCACCCTGGTCCTGGGCGGCGGCACCACGTTCACCGCGGCCACCGGCACCATCTCCTTCACCGGCGCCAGCAACACGCTT
>Ga0210019_1000163_pt1 | contig 89087 bp, 80 predicted proteins | sample CryGeyCG2114_020_2_FD_183969 | JGI IMG/M metagenome (GOLD analysis project Ga0210019, IMG submission 183969) | Groundwater microbial communities from aquifer - Crystal Geyser CG11_big_fil_rev_8/21/14_0.20 (SPAdes) (version 2) | ecosystem: Environmental > Aquatic > Deep subsurface > Groundwater ...
CGCCGCCTCCACCATTAACAAAAGACAAACCCGTCTCTCTGGGGTCATTCTCCGGGGTGACGGGTTTTCTTTTTCCCCTTGTTTCTAAAGGGTTTGCGCCCGTTTCACATCTTTCCAAAGCACCTCTCCGCACCATCGATTCTCCCCATCTTCCAGCCATTCTTTCTCTGTTTGCCCCCAGATTCTCTGTTTTCTCCGGACCAAGTCCGAAGCTCGTCCTGAAAGCTACATCCTTGATTGATATGGGTTTTCGGAATATTGCCGTTTTGGGCGGTTGTCTTAGGTCTTCGTTCGATGCCCCAACCGGACGTATTTTTCGAAATAGCCTTCCTCGGCGATGAAAAGAAGTGTGGTCAACTCCGGCTTCCTGTCTCAGCCAAAAGAAAAGCCGACGCTGGTGGTCGGCTGTGGGGGTTTGCTCCGGTCCGGTCGTCAGTCGGTGACGAAGCCGAACTGGCGGCGTTGCTCGGCCCAGTCCTCGGGGAAGGTTTGGGTCAGCTTGGCCAGCGAGAGTCCGTTGGGCTCCTCGCCGTTGACCAGGGCTTCGACGATATCCGGGGCCAGGGTCGTCAGCTTGAGGATGCGGGCCACATACGAGCCGTCGACGTCGAGGGTACGGGCAAGCTCGCTGATGGACTTGATCTGGCCGGATTCGAGGATGTCGACCCAGGAAAAGGCCCTTGCCAGCGCCTGGAGGATGGCGGACTGCACCGGCTCCTGCGCCCCGGCTATTTCTCCATCCAGCGCCTGGGGAGCAATAACCGTCTTGCGGCCGCGCATACGCCGGATGAGCATCGGGATATGGATCTGCAGGTTGCCGTTGTCAGCCACGGTAATGGTCGGTTTGATTTTCATCGGCTTGCCCTCCGCTCAGTGACTTCGCATGCCAGACCGGCCAGCTCGGCGATGAGTGTCGTCAGTCCGTTGGTGCGCAGCTCCATGTCGATTCCGGTCTCGCGAATCTCGACTCTGTCTACCAGGAGGCGGATGAGCCGGTTCCGCTCTATCGGAAAAAGGTCCTCCCAGAAGCCCTCGACATTCTGGAATGCCTCCGAGACATCCAGCTCCGTGATGCTGTTCCCCTGGTAGGCTTTGCATCGCTCGCTCACATGCGTCAGTTGTTTCGAGAGCTCGACCGCCTGGCGGTTGACGGTCGTCAGCATCTCGGCCTTGCCCAGCTGGTCGTTACCGGGTTTCATCAGTTCGATGGCTTGTTCCCGAGCCTGTGACAGTTCCATTTCGAGTTGGGTTTTCTGCTTGAACAGCCGTTCCCGCTCTGCCTGCTCGATGTCACGGGCCGCGAAGTAGGTCTTGGCCACCAGCGTCGGCGTGCGAAACACCGCGCTCAACTGCTCGACCACGGCCTGCTCGATGTCCCCGGCGGGAATCCGTTTGAGCGGGCAGCGGCTCACAGTCCGTTTGCTGTCTTTCTCGCAGATGTAATAGGTGTAGTGGCGACCGTTTTTGCGGGTGTAGGTCGGCCCCATCGAGCATCCGCAGTGGCCGCAGCGGATGACGCCTTTCAGAGGGGCGACCATTTTGGTTCTGGCCATGGAAATCTTGACCGGTTTGTTGTCTGCCAGGCTGGCCTGCACCTTGTCCCAGGTCGCCCGGTCGATGATCCCATCCTGCTCACCGGGGTAACTGCGGTCCTTATGGGCGATCTCGCCGATATAGATCCGGTTGTTCAGCAGCCGGTAAATATGGGCGGTATTCCACTCGGAGCCTTCGCGCACCTTGCCTTTCTTGGTGGTCCAGGCCTTGGTGCGGTATCCCTGCTCGTTCAGTTCCTGCCCCAACTTCTTGGCCGAGCCGATCTGGATGAACCGGCGGAAGATGTACTGCACCGTCTTGGCTTCATCCGGGTTGACCAGCAGTTTCTTGTTTTCTCGGTCGACGTCGTAACCGAGGATTGGCACACCGCCGCAGTATTTCCCCCGGCGCTTGGCGGCCGCCACCTTGTCCCGGATACGCTCTGCGATGACCTCCCGCTCGTACTGGGCAAAGGTGATCAGGATACCGAGAAACATCCGGCCGGTTGGATCGGTGGTGCTGAAGTGCTGGGTGACCGAGACAAAGCTGACACCCTTTTCGTTGAACACCTCAATCATCTTCATGAAGTCGAGCAGCGAGCGCGAAAGCCTGTCGATCTTATAGACCACGATTACGTCGATCTTCCCGGCGTCGATATCCGCCAGCAGACGGCGCAGCGCCGGGCGCTCCATGGTGCCGCCGGAAAATCCGCCATCGTCGTAGCGGTCCGGCAATGCTATCCAGCCCTGCATCCTCTGGCTTTCGATGTAAGCCTCAGCCGACTCCCGTTGCGCATCCAACGAGTTGAATTCCTGTTCGAGTCCTTCTTCGTGGCTCTTGCGCGTATAGATGGCGCAGCGAAGAGTCTTGTTTCTGCCCGGCACGACATTGGCGTTATCGAGCATTGGCTCCTCCTTCGGCTTTCTTGCCGTAAACCTTTTTCAACCCGAAAAAAACCTTCCCATTCCACCGCGTGCCGGTGATCTCTCTTGCCACCGCACTGAGCGACCGGAACGTGCGTCCGTCGAACTCATATCCCTCCGCTTGGACGGTCACCTCGTAGCGCTGGTCATTCCAAATCCTCACCAGCCTGGTCCCCGGGAGGATGGTCTCATTCGCTTTTCGCTCTTCGGGAATGCGTCGGTTGACGGTCGCCACCAGATCGCCCTTGGCCACCTGACCGAGGTGTGTCTTGGCCCGCTCGGAAAGCCCTCCGTAGAAAAGCTCCTGGATGCGATAGCCCAGCCGTTTGACCAGGAATTGCTTCTTGTATTGGGGCGGTTCGCCTCCGTAGAGGTCGAACCACTTTTCGCGAAGCTGATCCAGGCTCATGGATTGTAGCAGCGCCATCTGCCGCAAGACCGAGTTTCTGGTTCGGTCCTGGGTTTTGCCGCCCGGGGCGGCTGTCTGTAACTCATTCATTTTCAACTCCTTATTTTAGGTTCCGGACGAGTTGTCATGAATGAACGCTCTGTTCGCGCAACGAATCAAGTCCTTCTCTGGTCGCGGTCGAAGAAACTTGGAAAATTTGTAACTCACTGCCGCCACATGACTTTTTCGCCTTTCTACGAAGGACTGCCGTTGCCAGTATCGAAACAGCAGCCTGGAGCCTGGCATCGCTCGAAAGCCGTTCCGGATTTTCATCTTTGCCGTGGATTTCCGCCCCCGGCTCATCTCTCAGCTCCTGTACATCCAACATCGAACACCTCCGGTTAGACCCGGGGGCTGGGCGTGGATGCCAGAAAACGTCGGCGGTCGGGATGCGCGTTTGATGGCACCCACAACCGCCTCAGCTCCGCTTCTGGTCGGCTATCTGGTTACGTCCGGCTCTATCCGGACTTGCGTTGGTTACTTACCGGAGATCTTTGCAAGGTGACGGAATCAGACGAAAAGTCCTGCTTTTTTATTGACCTGATATTCATCAGGTCGTATATTCTTGATCATAAACTGGGCTTAATCCGCTCAGTTGCTACGACACGGAGCAATCGTCATGGGAAAGAAAAAGACCTCAGGAATAACGGACCCTCAAGCGAACACGCTCAGGGTCATTTGCGAAATCATCAATGAGAAGGGGTTGCCACCAACAGTGAAGGAGTTATCGGAAGCCCTGGGTATCAGCCATGCGAGCGCTCACGAGCAGATCGCTCAATTGGTCCAGAAAGGCTATTTAAAGAAAGAGGCTCGAAAGGCCCGGAGCATCGTCGTTATCAGAAGGCCCGAATAACGATGCCGGGCAACGAAAAATAAGGAGAACGCCATGGGGCACGTCAGACTTGGAACTCTTCCAAGATCGAGGGCATGGAAAGAGGTGGTAGGCCTGATCACGGCCGGTGCCGACGTGTCCCAAATCGCCAATGCCACTATCAGAGCAGCCGATAAGGCCTTTTCCTTTGTGCTCAACGATGAAGGTTACACCGAGGCCGTTTGGCTGATGACTCAGCTCGCCATTGCAGCGAAGAAGGATAACTTCAGTGAACATCTGCAGTCCGTCGGTATCAACCTGCCTCAAGATACATCTCTCCCTGACGTTGCCGCCGCCGTCACGGAAGCGTTGGACCGAAAACTAGAGTCAAATGGTGGCCGTTCTTCCGACTTGGCTGAAATATCTCAGCGAGCATTGGTCGGAGCTTTGGTGGAGCACATCTCCCCCAAGCTGCCGTCTCTGTTTACGCCAGGGCCAGATGATGTCCGGGGCGCACTGGGGGCCCTCGGGAAGAAGCGGGAATTTGGAGAGCTGTCTCAGACATTTTTTTCAAAGCTTACCAACGAGAGTATGAACTACTTCTTGTCAAAAACGCTGGCTACCCATCTGGGTGAGGGCCAGCGTTTTGCCACTATGAATGAAATGAATCAATTCGAGAAAGCCTTGGAGACGCACTGCAGAGAGGCATCCCTGATCGTGAAACAGTTTTCGGCAGACTGGTTTTCGAAGCACAGATACGAAGAAGGCGACGACATTTCCAGGGAGTCGTCTAACGGCTTCGCCTCCTACGCGCTGAAGAAAATGAAGGACGAATTGAAAGAAGGAGCGCGAGCCGATGCAAGATAAGCGATACGTCATCTGTGGAAACGCTCCGGCGGATGGATTTGAGGAAAATCCTGACCGCGATCTGCGTCTGCGACTTTGGGGCAACGACGGTCCAGACAAGATTACCCTCCGAATCGAGGACATCCATAAAAAGATGTGCAAGGACGTGCCGGACGCCTTTCAGGACCTGCTAGAAATTGCCACCTACATTTACAGCGCCGATCAGGCCACCCGCCGAGGAGCCGATGACGTTGATTCTTTTGGTCATGGCTGGCGCAGGGATTTGCACTTCATCATCCCGGTGCGAAATCCAGGCTTTTGGAATGGAGCCGAAATCCAGCAGGCACTGCGATCCACACTGGGCTTCCTGTCAGACGACAACTACCACTTCGAATTCGTTAAATCGCAGGAGGCTCATTCATTCCAGAGCTACCTCGATTTCAATGATGACGGAAGGCTCTTTGGTTACCCTGAGCAGGTTGTGATGTTCTCCGGAGGTTTGGATTCATTGGCGGGAGCCATCGACGAGGTTCTCAATGAGAAACACAAGGTCGTCCTGGTCACCCACAAGTCGACCCCGAAACTCAACAAGCGCCACCGCCGACTGGAAAAGATGATTGCCGACAAGGCCGGTGAAAACGCCCCACTACACATCGGCGTCCGCGTCAACAAGAACAAGGAGCTGAACCACGATTATACCCAACGCAGTCGCTCCTTCCTCTATGCATCCATCGGGGCAACTATCGCAAGCATGTTGAACTTGAAAAGCGTCCGTTTTTACGAAAACGGCGTCATCAGTCTGAATCTTCCGGTCTGCGCCCAGGTGGTTGGCGGGCGGGCCACGCGTACCACACATCCCAAGGTGATCCGAGGATTTCAGCAAATCATCAGCCTAGTTGCTGGCGAACCTTTCACGATTGAGACCCCCTACATCTGGAAAACCAAGGCCGATGTCATCGAGGTGATTACCAAGGCCGGATGCCAGGACATGATCGCGGTGTCGACCACCTGTACCCACACCTGGGAGATGACCAACCACCATACGCATTGCGGAACATGTTCCCAGTGCATCGATAGGCGTTTTGCCATGCTTGCGGCCAAGGCCGATCAATTCGATCCAGTCGAAGCCTATAAGGCCGATATCTTCACCCAAAGCAGAAGCAAGGATGAAGACAAGATCATGGCTGCCGCCTATCTGGAACGAGCCAATCAGGTTCGGGATCAGGATGACATCACCCAGTTCATTGCTCGCTACAGTGAGGTGAGCCGGGTTTTTCGCCATCTGAATGGAAATCCTGGTAGCGTGGCCCAAAGGGTATATGACCTTTATAAGCGCCATGCCAAGGAGGTCTGCGAAGCGATGGACACCATGGTCGCCCGAAACATCACGGCCATTCGCCAACGGACACTGCCCGGAGACTGCCTGTTGAGAACGGTGTACGAATCCGGTTCGGTGATCTCAGTCCCTGCTATTCCGGTTGAGGAGAAGCAGCCGGACAACTACTTCAGGAAGCGCGGCGGCGTGTGGGCTGCCCGCTTTAATGGCAACGCCGAAGTGCTCGTCACTGGTGTCGACAAAGGGGCCGAGTACATCAACTTTCTCTTGGGGAGACCCAACAAGGAAACTTCGGTCTATGAGATCGTCTGCGGCTTTGCCATCGATAGCTGCAACACGTTTTTGAACTCCGACGAAACCGAAGATGGCTTCCAGGTTACCCAAGGAGTTCCGCTGGGCGATACTGGTTTTGTTGCCGACCGCAAGGCCGTCGAGCAATACCGGGAGACTGCTCACGAACTCTTTCGAGAGATTGAAGACGCCCGGGCAGAAAACAACGATGCCGAGATTCAGCGGCTTGAAGAAGAAATGGCAAAGGTGACCACAGCGATCAACGAGGCTGTTGGCTTGGGTGGCAAACTCCGGAAATCCAACGACAAGCGAAAGAACGTCCGTGACGCCTTCCGGAACGCCGTAAACCGGGCCATCAAGTATCTGGAGAAGTACGACAAGCCGCTGGCTGCCCACCTGAAGGAATCCATTAAGTGTGGCAACGAACCGGTCTACCGGACCGAAGAGGAGATCGTTTGGGAGGTCCGCCCCATAGTCAACGAATGACCCTGGGCCTTTCAGGAAGAAAAAACTAAAAAAAATTTCCGCTACGCCAAATGTAGCTCTTGCGACGCCGGATGTAGCGCCTTCCCCAATGAAGGCGCGATCCGGCGTTTTTTATTGGTCAACAGAGTGTTGGCCACCGGGCGTGCCAGAACTTCCGAACAAGGAGACTGGCAATGGCACAAGTCAACAAAGCAACCCTCACCCCACCAAAGCGGCGACTCATCGAATTGATGCAAGACATCAACTTCGGCCGCATCACCAACATTCCGGTTCACGACGGTGAACCGGAACTCACCCCTGACACGGTCATCGAGCGCGAAATCAAGCTGGGCGGACAGATCGGTCCCAGGCCTGAGCGCGACCAGGCTGACTTCACTCTCAAGCAAGAGGTCGTGATGCTGCTGGAGCAGCTCTCACAGATGGGCAGCGGAAAAGTCTGCGTAATCGAGATCAAGCATGGCCTGCCTTTCCTGATGCGCATCGAGGAACGGGCAGCCTGAACACGTAACGACCTTAACCCTTAGACACTGGACAACAAGCTGGACGCATGGCGGAGGCTGTTGTGGGTGTCGCCGAGCCGAATACGGCAATTGGCGGCGTACCTACGACCCCTTCGCCCACGCGACAGCTTTGTCCTGTGATCTGGCCCGTGCCGACACCCACGCGGACCTCCTCCTCGCTCCGAGGAGGCTCCGATGGTTTCACACAATTCTTACGATGGCATCGACAAGTATGCCGCCGATCTTATTCGGCACAAAGCACGTCAACTGGTCGGCAAGGCCGGATTTACCGAACACGACCGACCTGATCTCGAACAGGAACTGATGATCGATCTGCTGCAACGGATGCGGCATTTCAACCCAGCCAAGGCCAAGAAGACCACCTTCATGGCGCGGATCGTCGAGCGTCACATCTCGACCATTCTTGAAGCCAGGTTCGCCCAATGCCGGGACTGGCGACTCTGCCAAACCTCACTCAACGAACCCCTGGACAACGGCGAAGGCGACACCACCGAGCGCATTGAGTTTCTTGATAGCGATGGCTCACTGGGAAGCCACCCAAGGATGACCAGGGAACGGGTCGCCAATGAAATCCGCATGGATCTCGACCGGGCGATTGCCTCATTGCCGGATGAGCTACGGGATCTGTGCGAACGCCTGCGCGACGACACCATGGCAGAAATCGCCCGGGAGATGGGCGTTCCCCGCACCACCCTCTACGACCGGCTGAGCAAACTCCGTGACGCGTTCCGCGAGGCCGGACTTGAGGACTACCTGTGATCTCCGACGCATCAGCCCCGGCTCCGGTAAGTAAGCACCGTGCCGCATGGTGCGGCCATCCGGGGCCTCGGAAACCAGAACCTGAATCAAGAGGAGATCAACCATGACTCACGACACTTATAAATACCGTTTTGACGAATCGGTCCCGGCGCAAGAACTGGAAGACACCTTCATGCTGGCGATGCTTGCCGTCGAAAGTCTGCATGGACGTTCCCGGGTGCGTATGGAGAGCCGCTTCAACCTGGATAAATCCAGTCGTACCTGCGTGATCGACGCATCATCCGACGTCGGTAGCGACCTGGCTCGCATCTTCACCGGCTTCGCCACCAAGGAATACGGTGAGCGTTCGGTAATGATCGAACGTTCCCAGCCCTCGGGCTGCGCCTGTGCCTCCAAACGTCACGCCGCGCCCGCTGCCGCTGCCACGGGGGTGGCGGTATGAGCGAATTGATGACCACCACCTATTCTATGTGGCGGCTGTTCCGCAACTGTCGTATGGCCTGCAAGTGGCGCTACATCGACGAGCTGGTGCCACTCGAGCGCGATCCCAACCTGGCCTTCGGCGCAGTCATCCACGACTGTCTGGAATGCTGGCACGGTGAACGGGATCTGGCCAATGTCCTCGACCACATCGACAGGACCTATCCGAACCGGGCGCAGGACGATCATCAGCAAGCGGACTGGCACCTGGCTAGAGCCATGATGAGCGCCTATGCGGAACGCTACCCAGCCGAAGATTTCGAGGTCATTGCCCTCGAGAAAACATTTGAAGGCCACATCGTCAATCCGGCGACCGGTGCCATGTCTCGCAGTTTCATCCTTGCCGGAAAGGTGGACGGTATTGTCCGTCAAGACGGCCAGTATTTCTTGCTCGAACACAAAACCGCCGCGCAGATCGACGCCAGTTATCTGGAGCGGTTGTGGACCGACTTCCAGATCATTCTCTACGCCTGGTACCTGGAGCAGACCCTCGGCATCACGGTCAGCGGCATCATCTATAACGTCCTGGTCAAAGCCCGACTGCGTCAGGGGAAAGGTGAAACCGAAGCTGAATACGAAGCCCGCCGAGACGAGCTGATCGCCAAGTCGAAAACCGGCAAGAGCAGCGCCAAACGCAAACTCCCGGAGGAGGACGACGCCTTTCAGCAGCGGCTCCAGGAAAAGTACCTCGAGCCAGGCATGTTCCACCGCGAGATGCTCTACATCTCCCGCGATCAGTTCGAAGAGCTGCGGGCCGAGCTGTGGGAACTCTCCAAGGCCATGCTCGATGCCCGTCGACGCAATGTCTTCTACCGCAATACCGGTTTCTGTTTTCAGTACGGAAGACCCTGCGCCTACTTCCAGCTCTGCCGTTCGGGCGGAAACCCCAACGTTATCGAGAACCATTTCCAACGAATCGCCCCGCACGAAGAATTGCGGGACGGAGCCGGTGAAGACGCCGCTCCGGTGTTTTGAAATCCCAACCATAAGGAGACGAAGCCATGCTTCCCAAGACTAGAACCAAACCCAAACACACACTCTCGGACCTCACCGCCTTAGTGTATGGCCCGAGCAAAATCGGCAAAAGCACCTGGTGCTCCAGAGCCGAGGATGCCTTGTTCCTGGCGACCGAGCCGGGGCTGAACGCCCTTGAAGTGTTCCAGACGCCGATTACCTGCTGGGATGACCTGCTGCAGGCCTGTGCGGAGATCGCTGAAGGCAAGCATGAGTTCAAAACCATCGTCCTCGATACGGTGGATAACGCTTATAAGATGTGTTCGGACTACGTCTGCAAAAAGTTCAAGATCGAGCACGAGTCCGACCTCGGCTACGGCAAGGGTTATGCGCTGATCAACAACGAGTTTCAGCGGGTAATCAACAAACTCGCCTTCCTGCCCTACGGGCTGATCCTGATTTCGCACTCACAGGAGCGGGATATCGAAACCCGAACCGGCAAGCACACCCGCATTGTTCCAACGCTGCCGGATAAAGCGCGAAAGCTGGTCACCGGACTGGTCGATTTGATCCTCTTTTGCGACCTTGACATGAAACCCGGTGAGGATGGCAAGCCTGTCTGGCAACGGGTGATGCGCACCAAGCCCAGTCCCAACTACGACGCCGGTGACCGCACCGGCCGACTCCCCGAAGTCATCCCCCTTGATTTTATGAGCTTCATAAAAGCGTTCAACAGCACGGCAACCGTAGCTGCGGCGAGTGCCGCACGGTCGAAGCCGGAGCCGACCGCGAGTGCGGCGGCGAAACCTCAACAGTAAGGAGATCCGACCATGGAACAGTACGAAAACCAATCCAACAGCAACCTCGACCTGGCGCAGTTCGATGACGCCTTCGAAACTGCTGAAGTCGAGGAACGTGAGTTCGAGGCCGTACCCGACGGCAAGTACCAGGTCAATGTCGACCGGGTCGAACTGACCCGCGCCCAGACCTCGGGTAACCCCATGCTCAAATGGACGCTGCGCATTCTCGCACCGACCCACAAGGGACGTCTGCTCTGGCGCAACAACGTCATGGCCAGCAGCGAGAACATCAAGTGGCTCAAGCAGGATCTTTACACCTGCGGGCTGCAGCTCCAGAAGCTCTCCGACCTGCCGGGCAGCCTCGAGCAGCTTCTCAACGTCAAGCTGGAGGTGACCAAGCGCACTCGCGGTGAAAACGAAAACATCTACTTCAACCGTCGCATTGTCATTGCCGACGATGCCGGGGCTCCCGGCGCGGCGATGGACGATATGATCCCGTTCTGATGATGGACCGGATCACCGTTGTCGTCGACACCCGCGAACAGGAGCCCTACAGCTTCGACGCCGACAAGGTTGCGGCGGTTCGCAAGGCGCTGCCAGCCGGTGATTACTCGCTGGTCGGCCTCGAGGACCGGGTGGCGGTGGAGCGCAAATCCCTGACGGATTTCGTCTCCACCGTCATCCGGGGGCGCAAGCGGTTCCACCGCGAGCTGGACAAGCTCTCCGCCTATGAAGCCGCCTGCGTGGTTGTAGAGTGCAACTTTCGCGATCTGGTCGATGGCCGCTACCGCAGCGATGCCCACCCGCACGCGCTGATCGGAACGGTCGCCTCCATCGTCGTCGACTTCGGTGTCCCCGTCTACTTCTGCTCGGACCGGCAGGCCGCCTGCCGTTTTGTCGAGGAGTTCCTGACACGTTTTCACCGGAGGATCGCGAGATGCCAAAAAGATGTGAAAGTACCCCGGCGCGACTCCGGGGAAGAATAGAGCGCGTTTATTATGCCGGACCCAAGTTCTCCGCAGGCCGACTGCTCGCCCCGACCGGTGAGGAAGTCCAGTTCGCGGGCAATTTGTTCGCCCGTGAGAATCAGCCTGTGGTCCTGCTCGGGTCGTGGGCCACCCATCCCAAATACGGCCGTCAGTTCAAGGTCGACGGGATGGAGCACGACCTCGAACTCGATCCGGAGGGGCTGATCCACTATCTGGCCAACCATCCGGAGATCAAGGGCATTGGTCCGGCCAAGGCCAGATTGATCGTCGAGAGTTTCGGCGACGCCTTTGAAGAAACCCTTCTGAATGACCCCGAGCGCATCGCGCTCAAAGCCCGGCTGCCCTTGGATGCTGCCCGGCGGCTGCGTGACGAATGGTTGAAGAACCGCAGCGTCAACGCCGTCATGGCCTGGTTGTCGGCATTCGGACTGACCCATCATCAGGTCACCACTCTGGTCGAAAGACTCGGCGGCAACTGCCTCGATATTCTGAAGGAAGACCCGTACATCCTCATTCGGGAGATCCGGGGATTCGGCTTCAAGAAGGTCGACAAGATCGCCCGCAAGCTGGGCACCCCCAAGGACCACACCCCACGTATCCGGGCCGGGTTGAATTTCTGCGTCCGTGAAGCCCTGGACAATGGCCACTGCTGGATCGAATACGAGGATCTCGTCGACCAGGCCAATTTGCTGCTGGTCATGGATGCCCTGGACAGCCGGGTCCGTGTCGAGAGCGCCCTCGATGCGCTTATCGACGAACACGCGCTTGCCTGTGACTCGCACGGCGGGCGCTTCGTGGTCGCTCTGCCGGAGATCGTCCGCATGGAGCGGGAGCTGGCTTCTCTGTTCGGCCAGGCCGAAACACCCAATCTTCATTTCCAGTCCGTCAAGAAACTCGACGCCCTGATTCGGCGCTGCGCTGCGACGCTAAACGAGAAGCAGCTCGATGCGGTCCGCTCGGCCCTCAAGCACAGCATCAGCCTGATTTCGGGTGGAGCCGGTTCGGGCAAGAGCTACACCATTTCGGTCATCAACACCATCTGCGAGGAGAGCGATCTGGAGGTCGTGCTCGCCGCGCCGACCGGCAAGGCGGCCAAGCGCCTGGAGGAAGTCAGCGGTCGCAGCGGCACCACCATTCACCGCCTGCTTGGCTATGACGGCAAGGGTTTTTCCCGCAACAAGGAGAACCCCATCGATACCGACGTCCTAGTGGTCGACGAGTTTTCGATGGTCGACGTGCCGCTGGCGTGGCACCTGTTCGAAGCGGTTGACCTGTCGCGGACCACGTTGCTGCTGGTCGGTGACCACAACCAGCTTCCGCCGGTGGGACCCGGAAACATCCTGCGCGATCTCATCCAGACACACGCCATTCCCACGGTCATCCTCGACAAGGTCGTGCGCCAAGCTGGCGTCTTGAAGGAAAACTGTACCGCCATCCTCAAAGGCGAGGTGCGAAAAACCAGCGAGATTTCCGTATCCGGATGCCGGGACTGGTATCTGGTGGACCAGTTCACCGATCCGATGGCGGCACGCTCTTTCCTGCTGGAGCTGTTCCAGCAGCGACTCGACGCCCTGGGTTTCGACATCATCAAGGACGTGCAGGTACTGACGCCCACCCACAAGGGACCGCTCGGCACCAAGGAGCTCAACGAGGAACTGCAGCGGCTCATCCAGCGCAAGCTCTGGAACACCGAAGTGCCGCCCATCGCCACGGGCCGCCGCGCTCCGTTTCTCAAGCACGACAAGGTCATCCAGACCCGGAACAACTACGACCTGAACGTGATGAACGGTGCCATCGGTTATGTGGTCGATGTCCTCGCGAACGGCACCCTGGTTATCGACTTCGACGGTATGCCGGTGGAACTGGAGAAGGGTTCGCCCGACCTGCAGGATCTGCAGCTCGCCTATGTGCTCACGATCCACAAAACCCAGGGTTCCGAGTTCCTCTGCGCCGTGGTGGTGGTCCACAAGGTTCATTCCTTCATGCACCACCGCAATCTGCTCTACACCGGGGTGACCCGCGCCCGGCGCACTGCCATTGTCCTGGGAGACCATTGGGGCATCCAGAACTGCGCCAAGCGTTGCCAGGTGGATGACCGCCGGACCTTTCTGCCCCTGTTTCTGGACGCCGCCAAGCACGCGGAGGCCGAATGAGTATGGGCGGAACGGATAACGTCAAGGAGTATTACCGGCTCGTCACCGAGATGGATATCGGTGACGTGGCCCGGGAACTCCTGCCGGGACGGATCACCCAGGAGACCGGCCAGCGATTGATGTGCGACTGCCCCAACCATCAGAGCCAGTCGCGCCTTTCGCTGCAGGTGATGCTCGACAAGCAGGGCTGGTACTGCTTCGGCTGCGGGGTCGGCGGCGATGTGCTACAGCTCGTGGAGTTCATTCAGACAGGCTCGGTCACCGCCGGGCAATCCGGTCCGATGCCTGACAGCCACCGCCAGGCCAGGGACTATCTCGCCAAGAAGGCGGGCTTGCCGCCGCTGTCGCGCTATGGCCTCAGCCAGGAGCGTCTGGCCCAGACGGAGGCCGACCGCGCCTTCGAGCTGCGGGTCAAGGACGCGCTGACCGCGCTGGCCAGGCTTTACCACGCCAGGCTCAAGGAGTCGCGGGAAGTCCTAGACTGGCTGAAATCCAAATACGCCCTGAGCGAGGAGACCATCGACGATCTCCTGATCGGCTATGCGGACAATGCGTCCGGCGCGGTCGCCCAACTGACCGGGGACGAAAACGGATTCTCCAAGCGGGAGCTCGCCGCCACCGGCGCGTTCCGCCCCACCAGCCAGGACGGCCTGACGCCATTTTTCGAGCGCCGGATCGTCTTTCCGTACTGGAGCCGTGGCCGGGTGGTGTTCATGATCGGCCGCAAGACGCCGTGGACTCCGGACGTGGGCTGGGAGCAAGGGAAGTACAAGAAGCTGCCGGTTCACGACGAACACCAGCGGCCTTACGTTGCCGACTTCATCAACAACGCGCTGTTGTTCAACGAGGACTGCCTGCTGGCCAGGCCCGGCAAAGTGATCATCACCGAGGGGGTGACCGATTGCCTGGCGCTGATGCAACTGGGCCTGCCCACCGTATCGCCGGTCACCGTCCGCATCCGGGCCGCCGACTGGGAGCGCCTGATCCCCAAGCTGCGCGGCGTCGAAACCGTCTACATCTGCCAGGACAACGAACTCTCCCAGGCCGGTCTCAAGGGGGCGCTGCAAACCGCTCGCACCCTGGCCGAACACAAGATCGATACCCGCCTGGTGACGCTGCCGTTGTCGGAGACACAGATTTCGGCAAGGCAGGAGCTGACCGAACGGTTCGGCCTGACGGCGAGCGTGGGGCCGAAGGAGCTGGCCAAGCTGCTGGCGGGACGACCCGCCGATGAAATTCAGGCGGCCGAGGCTCTTCTCAACACCGCCAAGATCGACGTCAACGATTACATCGCGGCCGGACATACCCGGGAGGATTTCGAGCGCCTTCTTGTGGAGGCCAGCACGCCCATCGAGTTTGGCGTGCGCTCATTACCAGCAGACATCCCGGAGGAGGATCGCAATCGCCTGCTTGAACCGATCCTGGGGGAGATTTCCGAGCAGTCGCCGCTGGAACAGGTCCGCCTGCTGAAGCTGGTGCAGGAGCGTATCGGCGGTGGCGTCTCCATGGCTACCCTGAAGGAACAGATCCGCGCCATCCAGAAGGACCGCAAGGTCGAGTTCCGCAACGAAAAGAAAAAGGCCAAGCGGATGTCCGGCGCGATGCCCGGATCATGCCGCGCCCGGGTCGACGAGGTACTGATCGACACGGAACTGGAGAACGGCGCTCCCGACTACACCCTGGCGGCCGAAGCCGCCTACGAATGGTTCAACGCCAATGGTGCCCAGTTCTTTCACACCCTGCAGGGCGAGCCGTTCATGTATTTCGACAACGCCATCTACTGGATGGATTCGCCGGACCGAGGCCGCAAGCGCCATTACGCGGCCATGCTCTACAAGCACACGGGCATGGTGCCGACCACGGGTGGCGGCCGGACATTTTTCGAGGTGCTGCCCAGCCTGGCGATGATCCGTGGACAGGTGCGCGACCATTTCTCCTGGCTGCACACCGATGTGGCTTCCTACACCGTCTATTTCAACCTGAACAATCCGGAACACGAGATCGCCAAGATCACCCCGGACGAAATCCGGATCATGAAGAATGGCGGGAACGAAGACGGCATCATCCTGGACGGCTCGCGGAAGATGAAGCCGCTGAAGTTTCTGCCCGACGCCGACCTCGAAGAGGCGGACCGGCTCCTGGTCGATCTGCTGGTGGGCAACATGACCTGCCCGCAAGGGGATCGGTTTCTGATCCTTTCCTGGCTCTCCTGTTTCCTGCTGATCGACTTTGCCGGAACGCGGCCCATGACCCGCTTCGAGGGCTCAGCCGGTTCGGGCAAGACCACCGCCAGCAAGATCACTTCGGCTTTGCTCTACGGTGAACCCCAGCACAAAAAAGCCACCGACGCGGCGAACTACACTGACGGTTCCCAAAACCCGCTCATCGTCCTCGACAACATCGAGGTCAAGCAGATGACCGAGGATCTGACCACCTTCATGCTAACAAGCATCACCGGTATCGCCAAGGAGAAGCGCAAGAGCGGTACCGACAGTGAGACCATCACCGAGCGGACCAAATGCCTGCTGAATACCACCGGCATCGAGCCGCTGTGCGGGGAGCTTTCGGAGATCCTGTCGAGGTCCTTCGTTATCAACTTCGACCTCGCCAACCAGGCCAGCGATTGCTTCCTGGAATCGGAGGTCATCTCCGCCATTCAGCAGAACCGGGACCTGATCCTTTCGGCCATCATGAAGCGCACCAGCCATGTGCTGGCAATGATCCAGAAGGGAGCTCAGAAACAGGTCATGCGCCTGCTGCACCGAACCATGCCGACCCATGGCAAGCGCCGGTGCAACGACTATCTGAGTCTGATGTACCTGATGATGCTGGCCGGTTCCGAGGAGCACGAGGTAACCACCGGGCTTGATGAGTTGAGCCCGCTGTTTATCAAGCAGATCCATTCCATCAATGACATCAGCCAGGAGATGGCGCGGGAGTCGAACCCCATCGCGACGGCACTGGGGTCGCTCTTCCACGCCTACCAAAATGCGGTGGAGCTCGACGAGAAGGCCCGCTACGGTGAGGACGACCGGGCGAACCACGTGGCCGGGTTCATCGAGCGCTACCAGGTCCGGTTCGAGAACGAGAACACATTGGAGCCGGTGTCGGCGGGACGGCTGCTCGTGGCGCTGCGCAGGGTCGGCCGGGAGTTCAACCTCGAGTTCGAATACAAGAAACCCGCCCAGCTCGGTCGGCGCATCAGCAACGACCTGGATGTCATCCGGGACGCCGGGTTCATCATCGATCCTCGGCGCAACGCCCACACCAAGAACTTCGAGTATCGGATTAGCCGCAAAGGTGTTTAACGAGATATTTTCTCTTTTAAATTGACTTTCAGGCCACTGTCGCCTATATTAAAGGCATGATAAAGCGAATATTTCACTTTAGGAGGCGGTAAGATGATAGTCAGTTTCTCACTCGAAAACTGGATGTCCTTCCGCAGCCGGGTCACTTTTTCGATGGTCGCCAGTAGGGAGCGCCAGCACGGAGACAGGGTTCCCAAGCTCGGCAAGTACCAGACGAGAGTTCTTCCGGTTGCGGCAATTTACGGCGGCAACGCGTCGGGCAAGACCAATTTCTTCAAGGCCCTGAGCTTTGCAAAGGCGCTGGTCGTCAAGGGCACACAGCCCGACAGCCTGATCCCTGTCGAGCCGTTCCGGCTGGACGCCAAGGGGGCCGGACAGCCGTCGCGGTTTGGCTTCGAGCTGCTGATCGACGAGATCATTTACGAGTTCAGCTTCGCGGTAACCCGCAAGGCTATCCTGGAAGAAAAGCTGGTGGTGATCACGAGCACCAGCGAGAAGGTGCTCTATGACCGCCGCGAAGGAATGCCCAATTTTGACGATTCGTTGACCAAAGACCAATTCCTTCAGTTCGCCTTCAAGGGGACCCGGGACAACCAACTTTTCCTGACCAATTCCGTTTCTCAAAAGGTCGACAATTTTCGGCCGGTCTACGACTGGTTCAAGGACACGCTTGAGCTGGTTGCGCCCGACTCGCGTTTCGAGCCTTTCGAGCAGTTCCTCGATGAGGGGCATCCCCTCTATACCACCATGAACGAGATGCTGCCGCAGCTCGACACGGGGATTGCCCACCTGGGCGGCGAAGAGATCCCGTTCGAAAACATCCCTCTGCCGGAGCCATTGAAGACCAAACTCCAGGAAGATGTGAAAGAAGGCATGACTGTCCGGTTGATGACGGAACCTATCAACGAGCGGTTCATTGTCACCCGTAAGGGCGGTGAATTGATTGCGAAGAAGCTGGTGACCTTCCATCCGAAGTCGGACGGAACAGAGGCCAAATTCGAGATCCGCCAAGAGTCGGACGGTTCACAGCGGGTCATAGACCTTCTGCCTGCTTTCCTTGAGCTTTCGGCGCAAACCTCAAAGAAAGTCTATGTCATCGATGAAGTTGACCGCAGTCTGCATACCTTGCTGACTCGACGACTGCTCGATGCATACTTGTCCAACTGCTCCACGGAAACAAGGTCGCAGTTGCTGCTGACGACCCATGACGTTCTGCTCATGGATCAGCAGCTGTTGCGTCGAGACGAGATGTGGGTGGCGGAAAGAGACGCTTCAGGAGCATCGAATCTGCTTTCCTTCAGCGAGTACAAGGATGTCCGCTACGACAAGGATATCCGAAAAAGCTACCTACAGGGTCGGCTTGGAGGAATCCCTCGCATCTTGCTGGGAGGGACACTGACAAATCCCTGCCTCATGGAGGAAAGCGAGGGGGATGAGTGATGCCGCCGAAAAGACGTAAATTTCAGAGACCACTCGGCGAACGGCGCTATCGAAAACTGTTCGTCCTCGCGGTTGAAGGCGTCAAGACCGAGCCACAGTATTTCGCCATTTTCAACGATCAACATTCGGTGATCCGAGTGAATTGCTTGAAAGGCAATCATGACAGCTCGCCGCTACAGGTCTTGAAGCGCATGGAAGACCACCTCAAGCAGGAAGCACTGAGAGCCTCGGATGAGGCATGGCTGGTGGTGGACAAGGACCAGTGGACCGATGAGCAGTTGGCCCAGCTTCACGCATGGTCGCTGGGGCATGACAATTACGGATTTGCCCTCAGTAATCCCAAATTCGAGTATTGGCTGCTACTCCACTTTGAAGACGGCACAGCTATCGGTTCGTCACGTGAGTGTTCCGACCGATTAAAGCGACATCTACCCGATTACGACAAGGGCATCGATGTTCGCAAAATAACGCGGGACAGGATCGACGACGCTATCCGCCGCGCCAGAGTTCGAAACAATCCTCCCTGCGTCGACTGGCCACGTGCCCTTGGTGGCACGACGGTCTACAATTTGGTCGAAAACATCCTCCAAGCCTGAGCTGAAACTAGCTCAACATCGAATTATCAAGGACGCTCTCGGGCGTCCTTTTCTGTTTCTGCGGTGGTGCGGTGGCAGGCTGAAGCCTTTGCGGTGGATGACCACCGCACGCCAAACCCTTGCCAGATAAGGCTTTCATGCCATTTGCGGTGGTTGCGGTGGTAATTCCAGAGGTCTTACCCCCTATGGGCAAAAAATATTACCAAGTCACCCCTCCGACAACAGGGCAACGTAAAAAAACGATGCCAGCGCGAGAGACATTCCCAGAATACCACCGCAACCACCGCACTCTCTCTTCTCTTTCTTTATAACTATCTAAAAACAAAGAACTAAAAACCTTAAATAACCTGCGGTTGGAGGGCGAAATTTACCACCGCACGACAACCGCAACCACCGCAGATATCCACCGCAGCAGGTGGTCACCGACGGTTTCAGGCCCGATCCGGTAAGTAACGGGAAAAGCGATTAACCCGTATTTCTGGAGCCTGAAGCCATGAGCCTTCTAAAAACCATGATCAAACACACCGGCGGTGGGCAGGAAGCCACGGCTGGAGGTGAGCCCGCACCGTCTTTACCACCGCAACCACCGCAGCCCGCCATCTATATCTCCACCGGCCTCGACGTCCACGAGATCGAGAACGCCCGCGACTGGTCCGAGGACAGGGAGATCGACGGCACGCTGTGTCGCCGACTGTCGCCTGAATACTTTGCATGGCTACGTTCCCGCATGGTCACCGCCCAAGCCGCGCACAAGGCCGGAAAGCTCCCCGAGGATGCCTGGAACACGCTGCGGCAGCGATTCAACACCTTGCAGGAGCTGGCCATCCGGGAGTTCGGCAAGGAAAGCCTGCAGGAGGTTCTGCATTCCTTTTCCCCGAAGAACTACCGGCCACCCGCGCTTCGTCCCGAGCTCCAGGAGAAACCCGTCGAAGTTCCCAGAAAGGACTGGATTTATCCCGGGAACCAAGCTTGGAAATGTAAGCAGCCGGTGACTTCCCAGGCTGTCGCCAAGGTCGACGCCATCCGTGAGGTGGCCATGGCCAAGGGCTGGTCCGAGGCACGCCTCTATCAGAACCAGGGCCGGTTTCGGTTTCCCTGCGGCGAGGACTACGGCCTGGTCTGTTTCGTCGATGGCGACCAGGAGATTGACGAAGTCACCGAGCATTTTATCGAAATTATCCACGGACCAAACTCCGGACGTCCCAGCACGCTGCGCTTCTTCAACCCGGACGTGCCCCAGCCGTGGATGAAGAAAATGGAGGATTGAGCTGTGAAGAAAAAGAAACGCTACGCCAACGCCAAGGATGTCTTGCCCGAGGAACTCTTTGAGCAGATCCAGAAGCACTACACCGGGATTCTCTGGATTCCCGCGCCCAGCCGTTTTTACCAGGAGCGCCGCGCTCTGGTGCTGGCCCTTCATCTGCAAGGCATTAGCAGTCAGGAGATTTCCAACCTCGCGGGAGTGACCACCCGCCGGGTCAATCAGATTATCGCGGCCGAGCGAAAACAGGATCAGACCCGACAGATGGACGCCGTTTCCGGTATGTAACCGCAGAACCGGCTGGAGCGTGTTTGGAGGCTAAATCGGTCTCCCGCCCGCCATCCCGGCATAAAAGAACAAACATTGGCAGGAAATTGATGTGACTTTGAGCAAACCTGACAAAGAGACAATGGACCGCTGGCACCGCAACGAGGGCAAGACAGAACCGCCCCGGCGCGGCCCTGGTGCGCCTGAAGGCAACCAAAACCGCCTGCGTCACGGCATCTTTGCCGACCGCTGCCTGACCCCGGAAGAGAAGGTCATGTTCGATGTGATCATCGAGCGTCTCAACCAAGACTTTGTGTTCAACAAGTCCAGCGACTTCCTGCAGGTCGAGCTGGTGGGCGTCTACTCGGTGAAGCTGGTCCGCGCCCAGATCGAAGGGAATACCCAGGCGGCTGAAAGTCTCGACCGCATGATCCGCTGTCACATGAAGGATCTCAAGACCACCAAGATCGCCCGCGAGGGTGAGGAGCCGCAAGGTCCACAGACCTCTCCGGCGGAATGGGCGGCGGCGCTGCTCGAGAAGGTGGCCGAGGCCGCCAACACCACGGCCGCGAAGACCTCCAGCCGCAAGAAACGCGGAAAGAATTGCGGATAACACCATGGAGGGCTTTTCCGATGACCACGGCACACGGCGACTTGCGGCAGACAGCTTCACCAGGAATTGCGGATAAGACGTGTTCCTTGCACTTTCAGAATCGGCGTTCCCCAGCCGCCGATCATCATTACCACTTCTCACTATCCTCCAGCAGCTATCAATATCCGCTTGGCATGTGTGCGCATAAGCCGAGCCGCATAAGCCAAGCAGATATTACCATGTGTGTTCCGCGCCCGGAGCGCACAAGCCAAGCAGTTATTGGCATACGCAGCCGACAGACGCCGAAGGAGAAATTCCGGTCAATCGAAATTTCCCGACCCGCATGGCAGGATGCACCCCACTGTCATGATCATTCATCATCGGCGGATGTGTTCTTCTGCGGACACTGTCATTCACTGTCTTCGACACTGTCTCGCCCAACGAAAACAGGAGCAGCCAAGGCCGCTCCCATCATCGATTGCGAAAAGATCAGAGGCGTTCGAGGGCTTCCTCGAGCTGGCCGTCCACGAGGTGGGTGTAGATCTGGGTGGTTGACACGTCCCGGTGCCCCAAGGCCCGCTGCACCACGAGCAGGTCGTTGGTCGCGCTGTAGAGGTGGGTGGCGAAAGTGTGCCGCATGCCGTGCGGCGTCAGTTCCTTTTCGATCCCGGCTTTCAGCAGCCAGTGGGCGAGCCGGTTGGCGATCTGCCGCTGGCAGAGTCTGCTGTCCCGGTTCGACAGGAACAGGGCTTCCATTTCCGGGCGGCCGCGTCGACGGCGCTCGGACAGGTAGCGGCGCAGCAACGTGCGGAGGTCGGTCTTGATGAACTTGACCTGCGGCACATTCCCCTTGGCCCGCACCCGCAGATGCTTGGCGTCAAGGTCGATGTCATCCATGTCGAGCGCGGCCAGCTCGCCAAGCCTGATCCCTGTGCCAAGGAGCACCTCGATCATAGCGCGGTCGCGCAGCGTGGAGAAGTCGGTCCACCCCTTGAGCTCCTTGAGCAGACGTTTCTTTTCGGCGGCGGTCAGGAACACCGGCAGCTTTCTCGGCAGCCGATGCATGCGGATGGACCGGGCCGGATTGTCATCGACTACGCCCGCTTCGACGGCCCAGGCGAAGAAGGACCGCACGGCCGCCTTCATGCGATGGAGCGACGCGGCTGAGCGCGGACCTCTTTCACTGTCAGCCACCGCCTCGGAGGAGAACACCTGGTCGAGGAGCCCGGGCGTAATCTCCCTGCAGATAATCCCGGGAGCCAGCTTCTCCGCCACACGGGCCAACAGGGCAAGATCCCTGCGGTATGCGGCTATGGTCGCTGGGGAGCGTCCTTCGGCCGACAGGCGGGCACAGAACGCCTCTGTCGCGCCCGCCAGATCGAGGTCAGCCGTTCGATTGCTCATCGCTGGACTCCTTCACCCGGCTGTGGCCCATGGGCGTGCTTTTGGGCAGCGGCAACTCCTCGATGCGACCCGACTCCTTGGCCCAGACCATCATCATGCGGAACACCCGGACAGTCTTGGCGACGGTGCGCTCGGCCCGCTCCTTGCCGTCGGGGAGTTTGAGCAGCAGGTCGGACTTGTAGAACTTGCCGACCTGGGGAAGCCGGATCTCGGCGAGCTGGCGATCCGCGCCGAAGAAGGCCTCAACCACGTCGAGGTCCTTCCGGTAGGTGTAGAGGGTCCGCTCTTTCTTTCCGGATTCCCGCAAGTGGCCGATGAAGGCCTCGGCGGTCTGATGAACGGTGCAGTCACTCATGTCTATGTCTCCTTTCAGGGTGGCCCGGCGTGTTCAGGACAGGAACTCGTCCAGCTCCCGCAGCAGCTCCTCGACGTGGCCGAGGGAGCCGACGCTCGCCCAGGTGATGTCCGGCTGCTTCGCGTCCGCTTCGAGCTTGCCGCGAATGCCGTCGATCAGCCGGGCGATGCTCTCCTGTTTTTCTCGGTACGCCTTGAGTGCCTGCTGGCGGTTTCTGTCGTAGGTCATGGCCTGCCTCCGGTTCCGGTTTTCGTGGATGCGGGACCATCCCGCGTCACATCCAATGACGCTTCTATTTCGTTGGAAATCAAGTGTTTGCAGAGATCTTTCTGCATATGCCCCAAACCCATAACCCAAAGGAGATCAACATGTTGAAGAAGTTTCTCGAATGGACCATCCCGCTGGTCGCATCCTCGGCAATGCCTTGAGGATGGGATTGCACTGATGGCAGTAACCGACAAGGAGCGCAAACTCGCGGCGACCCTGAGCGATCCCGTGTTGTGGGGGCAAGCCTACCTCTACAACCGGGATGGCTCAGGCCGCGACTACTGGCCGCATCAGGTGGAGGACCTGCGCTGTCTGGCCAGGAACATCATTCACCTCGACGGCCGGGACGTGGGCAAGTCCATTGTGCTCTCGACCGACGCGCTCCATTACGCCTTCACCACCCGGGGTGGCCAGGGCCTGATAGCGGCCCCGCACCAGGGGCACCTCGACAGCATTATCGAGGAGATCGAGTACCAGCTCGACACCAACCCGGATCTGATGAACAGCATCGCCCTGACCAAGTACGGCAAGCCCAAGATCAACCGCAAACCCTACTTCCGGCTGGAGTTCACCAATGGCTCGGTGCTCTATTTCCGTCCGGCTGGGGCCTATGGTGATTCCTTTCGGTCTCTGCATGTGGGCCGCGTCTGGGTCGATGAGGGAGCTTGGCTGACGGAGCGGGCCTGGAAGGCGCTGCGCCAGTGCCTCAAGACGGGGGGAATTCTGCGCATCTACTCCACGCCCAACGGCCTGCGCGACACCACCTACTACCGGCTCACCTCGTCCGACCAGTTCCATGTGTTCCGCTGGCCGTCCTGGCTCAATCCGCTCTGGACCGAGGACCGCGAGTCTGAACTGCTGGAATTCTATGGCGGCCGGGACAGCTCCGGCTGGCAGCACGAGGTGGCCGGTGAACACGGCAAGCCCTCCTATGGGGCCTTCAATGTCGAGCAGTTCAACCTCTGTCGGCAGGATCTGCTGGAGTATCAGAAGATCGTCATCACCGATTCCGAGCTGCGCGATTGCGACACCGAGGAAGCGGCCCACGACCGGCTGGAGATGCTGCTCAACCTCACGCCCCGCAGCGGGCAGTTCTGGGTTGGCGGCGACCTGGGCTACACCAACGATCCTACCGAGATCATTGTTTTCCAGGAAATGGAGGTCGGCGAGCGGACCCTGCTGAAGATGATCCTGCGCGTGCATCTGGAACACGTTTCCTATCCGCACATCGCCCAGATCTTCGCCCTGCTGGAGCGGTACTACACCCCGGCAGGCATCGGCGTGGACAACGGCGGTAATGGACTGGCCGTGGTGCAGGAACTGCTCACTCTGGACAAATACAGGGGGCTGGAGCTGGAAGGCAGGCTCAAGGGATACGACTTCGGCGGCATGACCCGACTGGCGGTGCGGGACGGCAAGGAAATCAAGAAACGGACCAAGGAGCTGATGACCAGCCTCATCAACGGGGCACTGCAACGCAAGCAGCTCATTTTCCCCTCCGACGACCTGGAGGTGGAAGACCAGTTCACCACCCACACCTACACCCTGCGGGACGGCAAGATCATCTATTCCAAGGGCAACGACCACATCATCGACGCGGTGCGCTGCGCCATGCTGATCCGGGAGGAAGGCAACCTCGACCCGGTCGGTGAAGAGGTGGTCTCGCTCAACCCCGTGCTCACCAACCCGATTTTTATCTGAACCAGACAAATCATTATCCGTTGTGAGGAAGTGGCAACGCTTTGTCTGGAGGCATCCTCCGACGCTTTCCACCCCTCTCCGGTAAGTAACCGGCATCAAGCCGGGTTCGGCCCATACGGGCCGGATGTGCGGCTGTCATTGCCGAAACTACCGAGAGGATCACGTGGAAAGCACCGCCCATCAGGACGAACAATCGGAAAGCCTGGACACCACCGGCTTTGTCATCGCGCCACTGGCAGCAGCGGCCGCCCTCGATTCAGCCGCCTTCAGTAAGGTCAACGCCGCCGAGGCGATTCCGGCCACCTGGGAGGAACGCGCCCGCAAGGCCTGGGAATACTACGTCGAGGAGCCGCTGGTGAAGAACTGCGTCAACTCCTGGCGCACCTTCGCCGTGGGCGACGAAATCAAGATCACCAGCGATGACGAGAACCTCAAGGAGCAGGCCTTGGAGGCCGCCTGGCGGCTGAACATCTCGCAATTCATCAAGGACATGGTCCTTCAGCTCCTGGTGAAAGGAGACGCCATCGGCTTCAAGCGTTTCACCCAGTCCGGCCAGGACATCGAGGAGCTGGTCTGCGTCAACCCGGTTTCGGTCAAGGTCAAATACGCCCAGGGCGAGCTGATCGAGGCCCGGCAATTTCCCGAGGACACACCCGGCGGCGGCGACTCCATCCCGCTGCCCGTCGAGCAGGTGGTCCACCTCAAATGGGACGCTCCGGCCTTTTCGCCCCGGGGCAATTCTCTCGTGCTTCCCGCCTTTCAGGCCATCGAACTGCTACGCGACTACCGCCGGGCCGAACAGGCCATCGCCAAGCGCTGGGCCACGCCGTTCCGCCTGCTCAAGGTGGGCGGCGCGTTCGGGCAAAAGATGGTGATGCCGGACCAGCGGATGCTCGAACAGGTTCGCGACATGGTCAACAAGATGGACATGAAAAGTGGCCTGGTGGTGCCGTTCTACGTCAATGTCGAAACTCATGGCACCGACGGCCAGGTTCTCAATGTCGAGGACAAGGTCAAGGAGGTGAAGGAAGACGTCGTGGTGGCCCTGGGACTGTCGCGCTCGCTGGTGACCGGTGATGGCCCGAATTTCGCCACCGCCTCGGTAAGCATGCAGAAGATGATGGTCATGATCCGCGAGATCAAACAGGCCGCACGCAAGCTCCTCGACTGGGTGTTCGACGACTGGATGGAGCTGCGCGGCCAGGGCGACAAAACTCTCCAGTTCATCTTCAACGACCTCGACCCCAGCGACGCGGTCGATTTCAAGAAACTCCTCATCGAACTCTACGACCGCAAGCTCATCAGCCGTTCCAGCCTCCAGCTCAAGATGGACTTGGACCCGGACATCGAGACCGCCAATCGCGAAACCGAGAGTAAGAAGATCGACCTGATGGACGAAAAGCAGGTGAAGCCCGTGGTGGATATGGTTGTCTCGGGCATCCTGAGTGTGCCTCGCGCCAGAAAGATGCTCGGGATTCCTGCCGAGGACAACGAGACTTCAGCAGAGGCCGCGCTCGTCTGGTCAGGAGATCTGGAATCCACCGGCGATGCGGCCGTGTGCGACGAGTGCAGCCATTTCGACACGGCCACCAACCACTGCCGGGTCCACAACAGCGAGCGCACCTTCGACGCCCCGGCCTGTCGTTTCATCGACCGCCGGGAGCCCCGCTGATGTCATCGGACCTCAAGCAGCGCATCCAGGCGGCTACTCTGAAGAGCCTGACGGCCCGCAACCTCTACAACGACCAGATCACGGCCCAGCTCACCCAGGCGCTGAAACAGGCTGAGGACGAGGTCGCCCGCGCCATCCTCCAGTACCGCTCCCTCGGCTCGCTGCCGGACAACAAGCTCGCCGCCCTCAAGGGGCTGGAAAAGCTCCAGCTCGAACTCGACGACACCATGAAGCGGCTCAAGCGGGAGCAGACCCTGGTTTATCGCAAGACGACCAAGGACTCCTTCAAGCTCGGCATCCAACAGGGAATCGGAGAGTTCGCCGACGCGGCGCTGCCGTTCTATGCCGACTTGAAACCCGAAGGCATCGATAAGCTGGCCACCAAGGTCTTCACCATCGTCGACACCAGTGCCCTCGACTTCATGGCGCAATACAACCTCACGCTCGCCGGTGACGTCCATCGCGAGCTCTCAGACGGCATCAAGCGCACCATCCTGAACGGCATCGCCACGGGCAAGGGAGCCGACGATATCGTCCGGGACATGGGCAAGGTGATCATCGACAAGGATTCCTTCCGCCAGGCCGGAAGCCGGGTGTTCAGCAAGGCCCAGTACCGCATGGAGATGATCGCCCGCACCGAGGTCCTCCGCGCCCACAACATGGGCAGGCTCAAGTTCCACGAGCGGGTCGGCATCCAGAAGCTGGAATGGCTGGCTATGGAAGACGAGCGCATGTGCCCGGTCTGTGGCGGCCTGGACGGCAAGACCTTTCCCATCGACAAGTTCCCCCAGCAACCCGCGCATCCGCATTGCCGCTGCACCAACGTCGTGGCCTGGCCGATGACCGTCTGCGGCAGCGAGATGGTTGCCAAGGCCGCCGCCCAGGCATCGCAGGGGGACGCCTGCATTCTCCCGCCCCACGTGCTGGAAGGCATGGCCGATGCCCAGGCCAAGGAGAACGCCAAGCTCAAGAGCGCCTTTGAAAATGGCGACATCACCGAGCTCGGCTCGTTGACGGTCAAACAGCTCCAGACCCTGGCGAAACAGAACGGCGTGGCCATCGCCCGGACCAAGGCCGATTTCATCAAGCTGCTCGATCTGGCCGAGCCGGGAATCGATCATGGTGACCTGGCCGGAGCGGCGCTCAGCGCCAAGCTCAAGGAACACAAGATCGGCCTGCTGCGGAGCAAGGACGAACTGATCGAGTTGCTCGGACTGAAGCAGGCGGAACTCAAACAGGCCAAGTTGCTCGCCGCTCAGATGGCGAAGATTCCGCCCGCCGAGGGGCTGGAGGGCATGACCGCCCAGCAGCTCAAGGAGATGGCGAAGGAGAACAGCATCTCCCTCAACATGACCAAGCAGGAGACCATCGAGCTGCTCGACAAGCTGGAGCCCGGCGTGGACCACAGCGGACTGATGGGCAAGGAACTCGCGGCAGCCAAGCAGAAGCACGGTATCGGCATTCTCAAGAACAAACAGCAGCTCGTCGAGGCGCTGCAGAAGAAGGCCGGTACCGACATGGCCGAGTCCGTCAAGCAAAAGGCGGTCTCTGACGCCAAGCAGAAGCTGATCCAGAAACAGAAAACGGCCCTCGAAGACGCCGCAAAGGCAGTGGTCGTTCCCGACTCGCCGACCGGCTACAAGGATTTCCTCGACACGATTGCCAAGGCGGAACAGGCGGTTTCCGTCGGCACCGATCTGCCCCAGGAGATGCTCGCGGCCCACAGCAAGGAAATCGCCTTCAAGAAACAGCTCTTCCAGGACCAGATCGGCAAGCTGAAATCGACCGAGCTCAAGACACTCGCTAAGGAGACCAAGGTCCAGTATTGGCAATGGGCCAACAAAGACGAGCTGACCACGCTCTTTACAGAGACCGACCCGGGGAAAATCAAGGCGGTTCAGGCGAGCATCGACGCCAAGCATGCCGCCTGGGCCGAAAAACATGGCGGCAAGAAGAAAGCAGCGCAAGCCAAGCCCATCACTCCGAAAAAGGAGCCGCCGAGTCCGGTAAAGCCGTCCGAGGCCAAGATCGGCAAGAAAGGTGCGGAGTTCTCAGACGCCGATTCTGCATGGCAGCAAAAGGGACTGCCGTCAAAATTCAAGAAATCCGGCAAGGCCGCTGTCGGCGGCGCACATGAAAAGGAGTTCTGGACCGACGAGAACGGCGACAAATGGCTGTTCAAACCCAATGGCCGCAAGGACGATGAGTTCATCGCCTTTGGAGAGGAGGCCGCCTACAAGATCGGCCGTCTGATCGATCCCCACGCCATCGAGGTCCGGACCATCCAGTTGAACGGCCGCATCGGTTCCATCCAGAAATGGCGCACCGATCTGCGGGACGACTTCGATTTCCGCAACATCCTGCCTCAGGATCTGACCACCATCGAACTGGAACAGATCCAGCGCGAGCACGTGGTCGACTGGCTGATCGCCAACCACGACGGGCATTCCAAGCAGTTCATCCGTGCCAGGGACGGTCGCGTCCACGGCATCGACAAAGGCCAGGCTTTCAAGTTCCTGGGACAGGACAAACTCTCGCTCGATTACCACCCCAACGGGGCGTGCGGTGAGGAAGAGCCGTTTTACAACAAGGTCTTCCGGGCGGCCAAGGAAGGGAAGGTGCGGGTCGATCCGAACGCGACGCTTCGCTACATCCACGAAGTCGAAAAGATCGCCGACGAGGATTATCTCGGTCTGCTGCGGCCCTACGCCGAGGGCCGGTTCGCCAAGGACCCGGCCGGGCTGAGGCATTTTTACGATCTGGCCCTGGAACGAAAGCACAATCTCCGGCGGGACTTCGAGGCTTATTACGCCGATGTGCTGGGGGATCGTGGATTCCGTTTCGACAAGCTGACCGCCGCCACCGGCAAGAAAAAGCTGCTCTCCTCCGCCGAGGAAGCCCTGGTCGAGGAAGCCCGCAAACTCGGCTGGCAAGGCAAGACATTGCCCTTCGACAGCGGCGACGTGGAGGATCAGAACGCGCTGATTTTCACCGAAACCTTCAAAGGGAAAAAGCGCACCGTGGTCAAGATGAAGATCCGGCCGGACACCGACCGCCGCATCGACGAGCTGCTGCGCAAGTACGTGCAGACCACTGCCGGAGAAAAGGGGCAACCGCTAAACGAAGACAACTTTTTCGAGACCGTTCTGGACGCCGTCAAGAACGTCAATTTCCACGTCGGTGACGGCAAGTACAACCGGACCAAGATCGACAAGGCCCTGCGCCTGCGCAAGAAACTCGAGGCCCTGCAAAAAAGCGCCGATCCCAAGGTCAAAGAAATGGCGGACCACTATCTGAAATGGGTCAAGGAGATCGAGGAGTCCGTCGATTGGGACCGGGCCACCAACGGTGTTTTCGAGCAGTACCTGCCCAAGCTCGACGCACAGAAACCCAAGGAGAAACCGCCGTTCAAGGTGGAACGCGGCAAGGTGACCCACGCCAAGCGCAAGATCGGTTCCGGCACCATCAGCGTCGAGGCCGACGACGTCGACAACCGGACCCTGTTCAATCACAACTCCCGCATGCAGGACGGGCATCAGTACACCGTGACTTTCGAGGACGGCACCCGGGTCCGCTATCGGCCTTGGACTGACACCAACCTTTACGCCCAGCGCGGCGAGCTGGAAATGATCCTGGATGGCGACACCACCCCCGGACGGGTCGAGGCCATGTTGGAAAAGCTCGAACAGCTCGGGATCGATACCCGGGTGGCCACGGCGGAAAACGCCGAACAGATGTATCTGGAGAAGCTCGCCTACATCCGCAAGACCGACAAGAGCGCCGACTACAAACGGCTGCAGAAATCCCTCGACGACCGCAACGCCACCACCCCCGAGCGGGTCCAGGCCCTGCGCGGCTATTGGCAAAAGGAATTTGGCGTCCAGGACATAACCCAGCTTTCCGGATACAACCCGCTGGGCGAATACCAGGCAGGTTTTCTGGACCGCGACGCCAAGGGCGGGTACCGGCACCAGTTCCGATTCGATATCACCGAGGAAGATCTTGAAAAACAGATGAAAGGCTATTCGCTGGTCCACGACTTGACCAACGGCGAGAGCATGTCCGGCTTCATCGACTCGATCATGGAGAACAACGGAGCCATGGTCAGCACGGTCGAGAAGATGCGCATGGGTGTGGCTCCGGGTGGAATGTCCCCGGTGGCCGACATGCAGACCGGCGGCGCGAGCTATTTTTTCACCCGGATCAAGAAACAACCGGTCAGCGATGCTTCACCGGCGCTCTACTTCAAGAAACAGATGCTGCGGCGCATGGACGCCATCAGCTACGACCATGACGCCTACGGCAAGGTGATAGACGACTACGTGCAGCGCAACCGGGGGGCCAGCATCGACGACTGGAAGCGGTTCTCGCAACGCCATGGCAACGAGACCATCTTCAAATACTCGGTGACGCTGTTGGACAACATCGAGTTCGTCGTGGCCCGCAGCGACAACGAACGCCGGGAGATCATCCAGACTTTCACCCGGCGCGGCATCAAGAAACTATCTGACGGGCGCAAGGTGGAGGACATCGTCCATACCCCGCAAAGCTGGAGCAAACGCAAACAATGACCATGAAGGACTTTATCGAACAGGAGAAAGGGCGGCTGCAGGAAGCGCTGCACTGGTTCAACAGCCGGGGCAGCCGCATGACTGTCAGGGAATCCGGGGATCTCTTTCTGGATACCCTGGTGGGCAGCTTCACCGTCACCCGGATCGGCCCCCATTTCGATTCCGCTGGCAACCACCTGCGCACCGATTTCTGGCTGTTGTGGAAGGCGCTGGGCTACGACGAGGGCTTTCAGCACGCCCACACCGTCAAGGTCGTCGATGTCAGGATCGAAGACACCCTGACGGCCGAACATGACGGCAAGGAGGTCGAAGGCTGGCTGATTGTCGATCTGACCGACGACCTGGGCCGGGTTCACCATGTCGAAATGATCGAGCCCGTTTCCGAACCCGAACTCGCGGCGGACTGGCAAAGATGGATCGCCTACCGGCAGAAAAACGCCGAGAGATTCCGCCGGATCGACGACCAGCTTCTGGCCGAGCATCTCAGAATTGCGGAGGATTGGTCATGAAACTGCGCTACATGATCGACTCGATATTGGTCGACCGGCGAGCCTCCGTTCCAGAATACGTGCCCGTGGGTGTATGGGTTCAGGGGCCGGGTCCCGGCCTGGATGTGGAGATGTACTACCTCGACCGGGGACCGGATGGGCTGGTCGACCGCAAGGACGAGGCCGCCTGGGTGGTCAACCGTCTGGTCGAGGCCGGGGCCACTTCGCTTCCGGCGGATTTTCTCGAATACCACCGGCTGTCCCGCTCTCCCTACGACGGGGTCTTTTCGGAGATTGCCGAGATCGACGAATACCCCTCCCTCGACGCCTGCGGCAAAGCCGTTCTGGCCCGGCTGAACAACGCCATCTGAAATTCGCCGTCACCCTCCGACACATCGCCGACGCTTCCGGTAAGTAACCGCTGAACGCTCCCCGCAGATCGCGGAGAGCCCAGCAAATTAACCGGAGACGTTGATGGAACTGTTCGCCACAGACCTGGAAAGGCTGGCGTTTCTACTGGAGGCCGATGCGGCGCTGACCTGCGATCCTGACGAGCTCGGGACGGAGGCCGCCGATCAGTCCGCTCCTGAAGAGCTTCCTCCCGAGAAGCGCCCCAAGTACATCACCAACTACATCGGTAGTAAGCAGAAACTCGTTGACTGGATCTGGAAGCATACCCCCGAGGGCGTTGGCACCGTGCTCGACGCCTTCTCGGGGTCTGCGGTCGTGGCCTACATGTACAAGACCAAGGGCCTCCAGGTCATCGCCAACGACCGGCTGCGCTACTGCCACCACGCCGCCAAGGCGATTATCGAGAACAACTCGGTTCGCCTGAGCGAGGACGAAATCGAGGCGCTCCTGGCCGACAACGCCAAGGCTGGCAGCTTCGTTCAGGACAATTTCAAGGGGATCTTTTTTGCCAAGGGCGTCCATGCGCTGATCGATACGATCCGCGCCAACTGCGACAAACTCTCCGGCATCAAAAAAGACATCGCCCTGTTTGGCCTGGGCAAGACCTGCATGAGCGGCAAAGGTGGTTTCGGTCATTTTTCATCCTCAACCGACTACGGTCGACGCAAGGACACGCCAGAGGAATTCAAAGACCGTTTGCGCAAGAACCTGCAACGCATCAATGCGCTGGTCTTCGACAACGGCAAGGAGAACAAGGCCCACCGCCAAGACATCAACGATCTGCTGCCCAAGGCCAAGGCGGATCTGGCCTATTTCGACCCGCCTTACGCCACCGAATTTTCCACCACCAATTACGAGCGAGCCTACCACTTCGTGGAGGGGCTCATGACCTATTGGGACGGCCTCGAGATCAAGGCCGACACCAAGGTCAAGTATTACGAGACCGACCACAAGACGGTCACCAAGGGTAATGCCAGCGAGTTTTTCCAGACCTTTCTCGGCAATGCCAAGCACATCCGACACTGGCTGATCTCCTACCGCGATCACGCTTATCCGAATGAGCAGGAGATGAAGAAAATCATCAGTTCATTCGGCAAGCAAAGCCAGATGAAATCGAAAGATCACCATTACGCGATCACCTCCAGGCACGGAGATGCCTCCAACGCCAAGGAACGGCTGTTCGTCTGCATCCCTGGCTCAACAGCCAAAGCGGAGCAAGAGATGAAACCGGTGCCGCTGGCCGCTGCTGCGAATTTCCACACCAGCATCCCCGTGGACATCCGGCTGGGCGACAGCGAACGCCTCACTGCCGAAGCCATGGATGTCGGGGCACCGGGCGACCCCCAGTTCAGTTTCGTGCTCTGCCGTACCGGCACCAACAAGAACGGCGACCACTTCACCGCCGAGGAGTTGTCCGGTCGGCACATGACGGCCGTGAACAAGAAGGTCGATCTGCAGCACTCTCAGGAGTTCAACGACATCGTCGGTGGCGTCGTCGCCGCCGATTATCTGGAAGACGACAACGGCGGCCGGGTCGAATGCGTCGGCGAACTGTACGTCCACGACACACCGGCGGCTCGACTCGCCTACAAGCTGATGAAGCGCGGGATCATCTCCCAGGTTTCCATGGAATGTGATTACCAGGAAGGCGAATGCTCGGTCTGCCACAAGCGCTTTCAAAACAAGGCCGACTACTGCACGCACCTGCGCAAGTTCAAGGGCCGTGATTTCAACGGCCAACCCGTCTTCGAAATACTGCAGGGTGTCACTTTCACGGGACTGGGCCTGCTCGACCGCAAGGGTGCGGACGAGAACGCCCGAATTCTGCAGGTGGCATCGATTCAGAGCCAACCCGACCAATCCCAACCCGAAGGAGATTCCACGATGGAAGACAAAACCAAACCCAACGATGACCCGGCCGCCAAGACTGAATCAGACGCGGCCAAGAAGAAACCGGCCCAGCAGGAAGGCGATCCTGCCCGTGTTTCCGACCTGGAAAAGGAAAACCGGCAGCTCAAGGCCCAGGTGGCCGAGTTGCAGAAACGCGTCCAGGAACTGGAAGCTGAGCAAAAAGCCGCAGCCTGCCGTTCCCGGGCGAAGAAGCTCCTGACCCGTCTGGAGAAGCAGGGACTCTCCTTTGCCTCCGAAGTGGACCGTGACGCCGAACTCAAACGCCTGGCGGAACTGTCCGACGAAGCCTTCACCGCCACCGAGGCGGCCTACGAGCGTCTGCCCAAATCGGCCAAGGAAGAGAAACTCGCAGCCAATGACCAGGGGGACAAGCCCGCCGCCAAGGCATCGACGGAACAACCGCTGCGCAGCGACGCCGGTGTCCGACCCCACGATGTGGACGACCGCAAGGTGTCGCTCGAAGACCGTCTGCGCGACGGGTTCATGGCCGCTTACCGCAACCGTGTCGGCGAGGACTCTCCCGAACACTCGGAAATCAACGCATAAGGAGGAAACACCATGTCATTTATCAATCCGTGTCACCGCAGCCTCGCCTATGGCGACGGCCACATCCAGGGCGACGGCCAGCTCGGCCAGGTAGTCCGCGTGGTCGGCAACGACCTGTTCGCCGTCAACACTGACCCCACCAAACGCTCCTTCGGCATCCTGATCAAGGACTACGCCGGTGGCGAGATGCCCGGCATCTACTGCGACGGCGGCGTTTACGAGACCGATGTCTTCGAAGGGACTATCGTCGCAGGGGATGACCTGAAAGTCTCCGCCAACGGTCGACTGACCAACGGTATCGCTGCGGGAGAACGCCAGGTCGCCCATGCCATCTCCGTACAGAGCGGCATTCTCAAATTCCGCCTGTTCGTCTAATCCAAGGAGCCAACGCACATGAAAACCAATCAGTTGAAGATTCATTCTCAGGAATACATGGAAACCATGGCGCGGCTCATGAGCGAGGCTCTCGAGTCGCCCGAAGGTATGCGGGCATTGGCCGCCGCCATTGCCGCGCCTATCGAACAGGAAATCAAGCGCAAGGAGATCTCCTCGCTGTTGCTCACCAAGCACACGCTGCCCAAGGGCGAACGCCCGGTCTACCAGAAAAAACCGACCGTCAAGGCCCACTGGATCAGCAAGGATGGCGACGCCCAGGAACAGGAGGTGGGCAAGGACGAGGTCGAGTTCCCCACCAACCGCATCCACTCCAATCCGATGGTGGATGTTTCCGTCCTCAAAAATGGCAACATCGGCACGCTGATGGACATCCAGACCAGCGCCGCCGACGCCATTCGTAAGGAGATGGATCGGCGCACCATTTCGGTGCTGTCCTCGGCCATCCCGGCGTCCAACATCATCGAGGTCGCCGGTGACGTGCTCACCGAAGAGGCGCTAAACGAGGCCATCTCGATCATCGAGGACCTGGAGCTGTCGGTGAAGTACATCGTCATGCGCGGCCGCCGGTTCAACGACATGCGCGGTTGGAACCTCGATCCCCAGACCAAGCTCGAGCTGCGCCAGAAGGGTGTCATCAAGAACTACGGCACCGGCGGCATTCTGCTGACCGCCTCCATGCCGTTGGACGAGATCATCATCGTCCCGGATGAAGAGGTCGGCAAGATGCCGGTTCGCGAGAACCTGAAGACGGAGTCCATCGACCAGAAGACCCGCTTCAAAACCGGCTGGCTGGTGTGGTCCGAGATCGGCCAGGGCATTACCCGCCCCGACATCATGGCCAAAATCAAACTGGTTCCGTAATCCGGGAGGTAACGTGACATGAATCGAATCAAGAACATCCGACCCGGTATCCTGGTCATTCCTGATGCCGGGCTGAAACTCAAGCCCGGACAGGTCGTCGAGGTGGAACATTTTACCAAACAAATCCAGGCTGCCCTGAAAAACGGACGCCTGGCCATGGCCGACAAACCGAAGCAGGAACCGGTCGTGAGTCCCGAGCCCGACCAGGACGCGGAACCGGTGGACCTGAGTAAGCTCTCCGCCACCGACGCCATCTCCAAGGTCAACGAGGAGGCCAATCCCGAGACCCTCAAGGGCTACATGGAAACCGAAAAACGCCGCACGGTGATCGACGCGCTCAAGAGCCGTCTGGAGGGCATGCAAGGTGCTGCTGAGTGATCTGATCGCCGACCTGCGGCTCGATCTTTCCGATCCGGGCGCATCTCTCTTCGAGGACCAGACTCTGGATAGATGCGTCCGGAAGGCCGTTTTTCGAGTCGGCCGCGATCTTGACCAAACGCTGACGGTAACGGCCGGAGAGATCATCCCCGATCCCTCCGGAGAGGTTCGGGAGCTCTTGGTGATCATGGCACAGATCCACGCCTGCCAGGTCATGCGGTCGGCCACCGCCAACGCCTTTTCTTTTTCCAGCGGCGACAAGCGGGTGGACAAAACCGGCCAGCCTGGCCATTGGGCCAAGCTCGAGGCCGATCTGCTCGCGGACTACCGCCAGCGGCTCACCGAGTTGCGCCCGGCCACCCAGCTCGACCGGGAAGCCTACATCCTGACTCCGGGCGGCCTCACGCCGGTCATCTACGAACAAGGGATCGACCTCGATGTTGTTGAATGACCGGGAACGCGCAGAAGCCGTGGCCGACGTCGCCCGGCTGATCCTCTCCTCGGGTCAGACCGCACGCATCCTGCGCGTAGTCCCCGGCGAGCGGCTCTACGGTACCGACGATGCCGATTACGCGGAAGTCTCTGTCATCCCCCTCGAACTGAACGAAACCCCGCCGGAGGAGCTGAGCGACAAGATCGACGCGCTCGCCTGTGTCCTTCCGGATGCCGACGTTCATGGTGAAGACCGCCTGGCCGCAGACAGGGAAACCTATCGCATACAGAGCGTGGAAGAAGAACACTTCTTCGGGACCGTCACTCACAAGAACCTGCAACTGGTGAAGCTCAATGGGCGTTAGGCGGACCGGTGATTGGGACAAGGCCCGCACCAAGCTGACCACCGGCATGGGGCCGCGCCTGGCCACGGCTCTGCGTCAAGCCACGATCCGCAACGCCCTTTTTCTGGTGCGTGAGATCCAGCGGGGGATTCGCTCCCAGGCCCCGGGAGGACAGGCTTTCGTGAAACTCGCCGAAAGCACCATCGAGCGCAAAGGCTCCAGCAAGGCGCTCATCGACACCGGCTTTCTCGTCAACGCCATCACCCAGAAGATCATGGCCGACAAGGCGTTCGTCGGCCTGCTGCGCGGCACCGTCAACAAGGACGGGGAAGACATGGTGAACATCGGTGCCGTCATGGAGTACGGGGCCACCATCAAACATCCGAACGGCGCGACCATCATCATCCCCGCCAGACCCTTTCTGCATCCGGTGATGGAGAAGTACCGCGAGCAGATCCTCCAGAACTATCGCGAGGCGATCCGCTCCGCGCTTTGAGCCTCCGACACATCGCCAGCGCTTCCGGTAAGTAACCAGGCAGAAAACGGAGGCGTCCCTTGAGCACGATACAGACCGTCACAGAAACACTGATCCGCCTGGCCAAGCAGGTCATCCACCCGGACACCGTGCTGGTGTTCCCGGATGACCTGTTCGAGGTCCAGCGCACCCCCAGCGTCATCCTCCAGGGGCCGAAGCTGACGGAAGACCGTTTTCGCCGCAGCCAGAGCCGCCTGTTCGAGAAGAATGTCGCGGAGCTGAGTTTCGAGGAGTGTCGATTTCCCCGGCTCTATCACCTCGATTTCGATCTGGTGGTGACCGTGGGCCGGGAGTCTGAGCTGCTGGAGTTTCACGAGTCGGTGTCGCGGTTTATCCAACTCCACCCGGTGATCGTCATCGCCGACCAGGGCAGCCTGAACCTCACGGAACTGGTTCCTCTGGGCGGTCTGGCCCGGGTGAACCTCTCCAATCTCCGGCAGAGCTCCGGACGCATCCGCATCGAATCCTGCCCGGTGTACGACGGCGACCTGCGCGACGGTCAGCTGATCCGGGATCGGACCTTCCAGTTTCACGGCGACGTGACAGAACAACGAACCATTCAACCGTAAAGGAGAACAACCGTGATCGAAATCAGAAATCTGCAGTTTCAACCCCTGACGTTCAACCTCTCTGGCCAGGGAACCGTCCACCTCGGACCGCGAGAGCGCAAGAGCATCGCCCGCAAGGACCTCTCCGCCGAGATCCGGACAGCCGGAAAACGCGGCCTGGTGCGTCTCACCGACCTGACCGGCGGCGCAACCCTGGAACCGGAAACGCTCACGGCGACCGAGGACGCCGGAACCGATGAGGCCAAGACCACCAGCAAGCGGAGGAAATAACCATGCCGACCTATCTATCGCCCGGGATTTACACCCGGGAAACGGACTTCAGTTTCTATGTGAAGCAGATCTCTACCTCGTCGGCCGCCATGGTCGGTGTGCCCGAGAAAGGCCCCATCAACAAGCCCGTGCTGGTGACGAGCTGGGAGCAGTTCATCAACCGTTTCGGCTCCTACATCAACGAAAGCTATCTGGCCTACGCCGCCCGGGCGTTTTTCGATAACGGCGGCTCGGTTCTCTATGTCAACCGCATCGCCCATCTCACCGATCCCACCGACCGGGACACGCTGACGGCGCTCAAGTCTTCCATCGTCCTGCAGAATCGGGAGGCGACGCCCGCCGACGCTCTGCGGATCGAAGCCGTGAACGAAGGCGTCTGGGGCGACCGGCTCTCCGTCTCCATCGAGGACGGCTCCCTTAATCCGGCCAACCATTTCAACCTGGTGGTCCGGCACAAAGGTGATGTGGTCGAGGTGTTCAAGGATCTGAGCATGGACGAAACCCAGCCCAACCATGTGGAGCTGGCGATCAACGACCGCTCGGATTTCATCCTGGTGCAGGATCTGGCCGCCACGTCGGGAACGCCCGGCGACCGTCCGGCATTGGGCGTGTTCACGCTCACCGGCGGCGACAACGGGCTGACCGATCTGACCGATGCAGACTTCATCGGCGATCCCTCGCAGCATACCGGCCTCTATGGCTTTGACGAGATCGACGCCCTGAACCTGCTGATGGTCCCCGGCGTCACTACGGTGCCGGTGATCAACGCCGGAATCGCCTATGCCGAGGGGCGCAAGGATCTGCTGTTCATCGCCGACACGCCCATGCACCTGGAGCCGCTCGAAGCGGTCGACTTTCGCAAGGGCCAAGGGATGTACAGCCACGCGGCCTTCAACTCCTCCTACGCGGCGCTCTACTACCCATGGCTGGAGATCAGCGATCCGGTCAACTCGCGCAAGAAGCTGGTGCCGCCCTGCGGCGCGGTGGCGGGATGCATCGCCCGCAGCGACCAGAAGACCAACGTCTGGAACGCGCCCGCCGGTATCGAGCGGGGCCGCATCTTCAACACGCTCTCCCTGGCCTACAAGACCAGCCGTGGCGAGCGCGATGTGCTCTATCCGGAAGGGGTTAACGTCATCGCCGTGTTCCCCGACACTGGCATCAACATCTGGGGGCAGAAGACACTGCAAAGCCAGCCCTCGGCCGTGGACCGCATCAATGTCCGCCGCCTGATGATGTTCATGGAGGAAGCGATCTCGGAATCATCCCGCTTCGTGGTGTTCGAACCGAACCATCCCCAGACCTGGCGTGCCCTCGGCCGCCTGATCAACCCCTTCCTGCAGGACATCAAGGACAAAGGCGGTCTCTACGACTTTGCCTTCCAGTGCGACGAGGAGACCAACACCCCGGCAGTCATCGACCGCAACGAAATGGTGGCCCGCGTGTTCGTCAAGCCGACCAAGACGGCGGAGTTCATCGAGCTGAACTTCATCCTGACCAGCACCGGCGCTGACTTCAAAGAAATCATCTAACGGGAGAACACGGCTATGAGAAGCGGAAACATGCCCAAGAGCCTTTACCAGAACTGGCAGTTCGCCATCGAGGTAAACGGCTTCGACGTGGCCCTGTTCCACAAGGGACAGGAGCCTAAAACCGAATTCGAGGAAGTTGCCTTCGCCCCGGCTGGTTCGATGTTCGACCAGAAGGTGGCGGGGCGGGTGAAGTTCGAGGACATAACCCTCGAAAAAGGAAACCTGCAGGACGGCTCTGATGAGGCGGCCCGCGAGTGGATCAAGAAACAGGTGGACGTGAACGCTGTCACCGGTGGTCTTCCGGCCGACTACATGCGAGACATCGACGTTGTCCGTTACGACCGCACCGGTAATGAGACCCGCCGCTGGACCCTGCACGGTGCCTGGGTCAAGGCGCTCGAATACGACGAGCTCGAAGGCGGCAACACCGAAAACACCATCGAGAAGCTGACCATCTGCTTCCAATACTGGACCTAACCCGGAGGATCGACCATGTACACCTTTGAACTACCAGGCGGCATCGAACTCGAGCTCCGGGAGATGACCGGTGCCGAAGAAGAATTGCTCACCAACCAGCGCCTGATCCGCTCCGGAGAGGCGATAAACCAGGTGCTTCGCAACTGCTTCGTGAAGCTGGGCGACAAGACCGACCCGGATATCGGCGAGGTGATGAACCTGCTCTCTGGAGACCGGCTGTTCGCCCTCGTCCGTCTGCGCCAGATTTCCCTCGGTGACGAGGTGGAGCTGGAGCTGAGCTGCCCCAACACCGCCTGCCGCATGACCAACTACGTGACCGTCAACCTCGAAGAGCTGAAGGTCACGCCTTACGGGGAACAGCGGGAGTTCGAATTCAAACTACCCGGCTCGAAGAAAGCCGTTCGTTTCGGCTATCTCGACGGCAACAAGGAAAAACGCCTGGCCAGCTTGCGTGAGCCGAATATCACTTCGGCCATGCTGATCCGGATTATCGACATCGACGGTAAGGCACCCACCAAGAAAAGCCTGGCGGAAATGTCGATGCGCGACCGCAGTGCCCTGCGCCAGGAGATGTCGCGGGTGGACGCCGGAATCGACACCTCGGTCGAGATGGAATGCGACGGCTGCGCTACAAAAATCCGCACCCGGTTGGAGGCGGAACCGGCTTTTTTGTTCCCCGGAGTTCGCTTGTAAGCGACGTCTTCTTTCTCGCTTACGGCGGACTGCACTGGGGCTATTCGGAAACCCGCTCACTGACGCTCAGAGTCAGGCGACAGTTCGTCGAGGCTCTTGAGCGGCAGCTTGATTTCGAACGAGAGCAAACGGAACGGCATAAATGAACGGTGATCTCGGACTGGGCATAGTGGTATCGATGAAGGATGCGTTTTCGCAGAACGCGCAACGCATCCGTGGCTCCATGATGGATCTGGACTCCACCGTGGCCGATGCCAGCGAGCGGATGACCCGCAACATGGACCGCATCCAGCAAGGCACCATGATGCTGGGGGCGGGTTTGGCCCTGATGGCCGCGCCCGCAGTTCTAGTCGCCTCCACCGCAGCGACCCAAAAGGCCCTTGGCGAGCTGGCGTCCCTCGGCGTGCAGGACCTCCGGGCCATCGAGGACGCCGCCGAATCCTTCACCAACCAGTGGTCCGGTGCCGACAAGGCCGCTTTCATCACCGCCACCTATGACGTGAAATCGGCACTGTCCAACCTCAGCGACGAGGCGGTGGGCGTCTTCACCTCCATGGCCGCCATGACCGCCAAGGCGACCAAGGCCACCACCCAGGAGATGGTCGGCACCTTCACCACGGCCTACGGGATTTTCAAACCCATCATGGCCGACATGAACGACATGGAATGGGCGACCGCTTTTTCTGGAGCCATGGCGCAGACCGTGGCCTCGTTCAAGACCAACGGCACCCAGATGGCCGACGCCATCAAGAACATCGGCGCGGTCGCGGCGGCGAGCAACATCCCGCTAAACGAGCAGCTCGCCGTGCTCGGTCAGCTTCAAACCACCATGCCGGGCTCCGAGGCGGGCACGCTGTACAAGGCGTTTATCATGAAGGCGGCCGAGGCCGGTGACGAGCTTGGCCTGTCGTTCATCGACACCAGCGGCCGCCTCAAGGGCGTGGTTCCCATTCTGCAGGAGATCAAGCGCCAGTTCCCCGATCTCTCCAATGCCGCCGCCCAGGTGAAGCTGAAGAAGGCCTTCGGTTCCGACGAGGCGGTCAAGTTCCTGCTGCAGATGTCGGCGGGAGTGGATTCCCTCGAGGGCAATATCCAGTCGGTCGGTCGCGCCATGAAGACCGGCACGGTGGTCACCGAACAGATGGCAGACGCCATGAACCAGGACATCGGAGCCCGGTTCGTGCTCGTGCGCCAGCAGATGGCCAACCTCAGCGAAATTCTGGGACGCACCTTGCTGCCGGTGGTGACACCGGTCATCAACGGTGTCTCCCGCGTTATTCTCTTCCTGCAGCGCATGGCCAAATCGATGCCGGGCGTGACCCGGGCGATCCTGGGACTATCCATGGCCCTCGGCACCATTCTGGTCGTGGCCGGAGCCGTCACCGCCGCCGTGGGGATGGTGGGACTCATGCTTCCCGCCATCAAGGCCGGGTTCGTGGCCATCAGCGCCGCGCTGGCCGGGGTGGGTTCGGCGGTCGCGACCTATTTTCTGCCCGTCATCGCGATCATCGCGGGCGTGATCCTCTCGGTGTATCTGCTCAAACGCGCCTGGGAAACCAACTTCGGCGGTATCCAGGACGTCATCACCGGAGCCTGGAACAAGGTCTCACTGGCGTTCCGGGGGATCAGAGAGCTGGTGGATTCGCTCAGCGGCGGCGTGGGTCAGATGTCGGCCGAACTGGCACAGAAGCTCGAATCCGCCGGGCTGCTGGGCTTCGTGGTCACCGTCTTCAAGGCCTATTACCGGGTTCGTGAGGCCATGGCCGGATTGTGGGGCGCGTTCTCTCATGCCTTTGGGCGCATCCGAGCCATCCTTGAGCCGACCGTCCGCACCCTGATGAGCGCCTATGCGGCACTGGCCAGCGCGGTCTTTTCGGTGGTGGAGATTTTCGGCGTGGCCGCCAGCGCCACCGACGGTTCGTCCTGGCGAACGTTCGGCACAGTCATCGGCACTGTCGCCGGTGTGCTTCTTCAGGGGTTGGCCTTCGCCCTGAAGATCGTGGCCTGGAACCTGTCGCTCATCGTGCGAGCCCTGACGGTGGTAGTGCGCAGCGTGGTCTGGGTCGGCAAGATCATCGTCGGCACCTTGGTCGGTGCCGCCAAGTTCATCTACAAGTTCCTGTTGCCCGTGCGGATGATCGGCGAGGCCTTCGTGGCCGCCGGGAAGATCGTCTATGCGGTCTGGCAGGTGCTGAGCGGCGACATCTCCCTGCTCGACGGCCTCAAGGCCATTGGCGGCGCGGTCTACGATTTTCTGGCCACCCCGTTTCGCTGGGCGCGGGATGTGGTGGTCGGCGTCTGGAATTTCATTTCCGGCATCTTCACCTCCATCGGCCGCCTGGTGACCGACGCCGCCGGACAGATCGGCCAGGCGATTCTGAACCTGCCGATCATCAGCACTCTGCGCGATCTGTTTGCCACCGTGCGCTCCTTCTTCGCCGGGGACACGACCTTTTTCGAGGCGGGCAAGAAGCTGCTGATCACCCTGGGTGAGGGGATCTGGTCGGCGGTGACCTATCCCTTCACCATGCTCAAGAACGCCCTGGGCAAGCTGCGCAATCTGCTGCCGTTCTCCGACGCCCGGGAAGGACCGCTCTCCAGCCTGACCGCTTCCGGTTCCGCGCTGCTCAAGACCCTCGCCGAGGGCATGAGCCTTACTCAGTCACTGCCCGCAAAAGTGTTCGGCTTCGCCGCTCGCGGGATTCTCTCGGCTGCTGCGGGAGCCTGGCAGCAGATCAAAACGGCGGGCGGCAACCTCATGGACGCCGCCTCGGTTCCCTTCCGCATGGCTGGAAAACTCTGGGATGGGTTGACCTCCGGGGCTCAAACCGTCGCGGCCAAGGCCGGTGCCATCTTCGGCGGTCTCAAACAATCCCTGTTTAGCTATACACCCGAGCTGGCGCTCAAGCCGTCCCAGGTCAACGCCTGGGACGCTCTGTCCACGGGAGCCGTCAATCTCCGCAACCGGATCGTTGCCACACTGTCGGCCGTCCCCGGGGCTGTCGGTCGAATCTTTACCAACGCCGGTGCCGAGGGGCAAACCCTCTGGCAGAGGCTTTCCACTGGCGCGAGCGCGGGCATTCAGGCGATCAAGGATAGAAGCGCTGGGATCGCCAACGGTTTGCTCTCCTCCGCTCGTGCCATGCTGGGAGTCCAGACCCCGATTCCGCAGGTGGCCGAGCAGAAGCAAACACTCGGAGCTGCGCAGCCCGCCGAATCGATTGGGCAACGCATCATCGAAAGCGTGCTGAGTCTCGTGCCGCGTCTGGACGAGCGCCTGGTGCCCAAGGCCCTGAGCGCCATGCTGATGCTCCAGCCGGTCATGGCCACTGCCGCGCCGCCTCCGCAACCGATGAACGGCATCGTGCAGACCGTCGCAGCGGCCGTCGAGCCGGTAAGTAAGAGCTATATCCAGCCGTTCGCGGTGGAACCGCCACTGGAAAACGGAGATGCCTCTCTGGCTCCGGCCGGGATCGAGCGGCCCAAGACAACCGCGCCGACTCCGATAGCGAAGCCCCTGCAATCCGGACTCACCGAGACGGTGCCTTCCGAACGGTTGATCGCTCCGGCCCGCACCGCTCCCGCGACACCCATGCGCGGAGAGGAAGCCGGTCCGGGAGTGCGCGAACTGCTGGAATCCCTGCTCTCGCGCCTCGATGGCCTGGCCGACCGCCCGGTGGAATTGAGCGTGACCACCAACATCGATGGTCGGAAGGTGGCCGAGGCGGTCTACAAGGACCTGCGGGAGCGGAAGATCAGAAACTACGAAACCCTGTGAGAGGACCGATGAAACGCATCTTTGTCTGCAGCCCGTTCGCGGGCGACATAACCCGAAACGTCAAGGTCGCCGAGGCACTTTGCCGCCAGGTCATGAGAAGCGGCCACGCGCCGTTCGCGCCGCACTTGCTGTATCCGACCTTCACCGACGACAGCGTTCCCGAGCAGCGGGAGACGGGTATCGCCTGCGGCCTGGCCTTTATGGAGTGCTGCGACGAGGTGTGGGCGTTCACCGGCAATGGTATTTCCAGCGGCATGCGGCGGGAACTCGACCGGGCTGGACAACTGGGCAAGCCAATCATCAAGATTGTCGAGGTGTAAGGATGGCCTGGGATCAACAGCCCATCAAGGGATATCTGGTGGATGCCGACACGGGGGAGCGGCTCGAATTCCAGTACAACCCCAACTCCATCAGCGACGAGAAGTCGACCGACTACGCGACGATCAAGATCCCCGGCATGAGCCATCCGCGTTACCAGTACGTCGCTGGGGAACCACGCCGGATCGCCTTCAAGGTCGAGCTGTTCAAAGGGCCGGTAAAGCAGAAGGTCGACTGGCTCCGCTCGTTGCAATACCCGGAGCACGCCGGAACCATGCTCAAGAATGCGCCGCACCGCGTGCTGCTCATCTTCGGCGATCTCTATCCCGGCGTGACCTGCATCGTCCGGCAGGTGAAGGCGCGGTTCTTCGGCCTGTTCGATCGGGACAACCTGCTGCCGCAACGGGCCGAGGTGGATATTGTCCTCGAGGAATACGTGGACCGTTCCATCAACTGGTCGGAGGTGCGCTCATGATCGGCCGTGATTCCCGATACGCCCGCTGCGTTCTCTACCGGGACAGCGACGGCACCTCCCTCGGCATGCGCCAGCGCATCGACACCACCCCCAGATACGACGACCGCCTGCACACCGTGGTCGAAGGCGACCGCCTGGATCTGCTCGCGCACCGCTATCTGGGCGATGTCCGGCTCTGGTGGATCATCTGCGACTACAACGACATCTTCTTTCCGCTGGAACTCGAGCCGGGCCTGGCGCTGCGCATTCCCTCCCGCGAACATGTTCAAATGCGCCTGCTCGACTGAGGTTTCCGACACCTCGCCATGCCTTCCGGTAAGTAAGCAGGGAACTGCGAACCGCCGGAGAGACGCATGGATCTGGATACCTTCAAACCGACATTTCTGATTCAGATCGAGGGGCAAGCCCTCTCGAAGGACATCACCCAGGAGATCACCTCGTTCGTCTTCACCGACAACGAGGAGGAGCTGGATATCCTCGAACTGTCGGTGACCGACCGCAACCTGCAGTTCGTCGATGACCCTCTGTTCCAGGAAGGCAATGAGATCGTGGCCCGCTTCGGCTACGTGGGGAACCTCTCTCCGCGTAAGAAGGCGGTCATCAAAGACATCGATTACGATTTTCCGGAAAACGGCGACCCGACCATCCGCATCAAGGCCTACGACAAGGGCTTTAAACTCGCGGGCAAGGAAAACCAGAAGGTCTGGCAGAAACCCGCTCCCGGCATCCTCTATTCGGAAATCGCCGAGCAGATCGCCGCCGCCAACGGCCTCACGCCGGTGGTTACGGCCACCAAAGGCAACCATCTCCGCGTCACTCAGAGCAACATCTCGGACGCTCAGTTCCTCAAGGAGCTGGCGGAAAAGGCCCGCGACCGCGATGGCGACGGTGTGAGCGGCTATGTCTTCTACGTCCAGGACGACGAACTCCATTTCCATCCCCGCGAGCTCGACCAGACACCGCTTCTGACCCTCGAATATTTCACCGACACCAAAGGCCTGTTGCGTTCGTTCCGTCCGAGCACCCAGTCCCAGGGAGCCAAGGGCGCGGGTGTCGAGACCAAAACGGTCGGCATCGACCCGCGCAAGAAGGATGTGGTCGAGCACAAGGCCAACAACGCCAGCACGCCCGAGCGAACGGCCCTGGGCAAGCAGACCTATCTGGTCGACGGCAACACCGGCGAAGGCAGCTTCAAGGAACAGGAGACGGGGCAGATCGTGCCCAGCTTCGACCGTTCCGAAGGCTTTCACGAAGAGCCGCGCCAGGAGCCCGCCCAGGACAACGCCGAAGGCAAATTCCGCGAGGCCGAGCTGCGCCAGGTCGAGGCGGATGCGGCCACCATCGGCATTCCCCAGCTACGCGCCAAGAAGAACGTCGAGATCAAGGGCGTGGGACGGAAGTTTTCCGGCATCTATTACTGCCACTCGGTGCGCCACAGCATCAGCGGCGCTGGCTATCTCTGCGAACTCAAACTCAAGAAGAACGCCCTCGGCAAGGGCGCGGGCGACAAGTCCGCCGAGTCCCAGGGCAAACCCAACGACAAGGAGGCCCCGCCCACGCCGCAAAACGAGCCGCCAGCCATGGTGACCATCGACGCGGATTCCGGCGCGGTCACACAAGGAGGCGGCAATGGGTGATCTCAGCAAGAATTCCAACCGTTCGGAATTCGCCTGCAAGGGCAAGAACTGCTGCGGCCATTCGGCTGCGGTCCATCCCGACCTGGTCGACGCCCTGCAGGCGTTGCGCGACCGCATCGGCAAACCGCTGTCCATCACCAGCGGCTTCCGCTGTAACCGGCACAATAAGGCGGTGGGCGGCGCGGAGCAGAGTTTCCACACGCTGGGCATGGCGGCCGACGTGAGCTGTCCCGCAGGCGTTTCGCCCGAGGAACTGGCAGTCATCGCCGAGGAGATCCCGCTCTTCCGCGAGGGCGGCATCGGTGTCTATGCCTCTTGGGTGCATCTCGATGTGCGCCAGTCGGGCAAGGCGAGGTGGCGGTCATGAGCGCCGAAACCAAGAACCTGTTTTCGGGCACCGCGCTGGGTCTCTCCGGGCCGCTTCGGGTGGAGATACTTCCCAATGGAATGACCGCCAGGCTGACTCAGCCGTTCCGTGTCCGTACCGGCGCTGGCCGCATCATCGAAGTGACCGCTGGGTTCGAGACCGACTTCGCCTCGGTGCCGCGCCTGTTCTGGCGCGTGGTGCCGCCCTGGGGGAGATATTCCCCGGCGGCCGTCGTTCACGACTACCTCTACCACACCGGCAAGGTCTCGCGGCTTGCTGCCGACCGCGTCTTTCTCGAACTGATGGCGGCCCTGGGCGTGCCTCTATGGAAAAGGCAGGTCATGTATTGGGCGGTTCGCCTGGGCGGCTGGCTGGCCTGGGACACCAGTCGAAAACGGGAGACGGAGCATGCTTGAAACCCGCGACCGTCAATCCGAGGAGCGCTACCGCAACCGCTGGTACGGCAAGTACCGGGCCTTCGTGCGCGACAACAACGACCCCGAACGCCTTGGCCGGGTCCGGCTGGAAATCCCCGCCGTGCTCGGCAGCGGGCGGGAGAACTGGTCCGAATGGGCCGCTCCCTGTTTCCCCTACGGCGGCAACGACGACACCGGCATGTTCCTGGTCCCCGAGGAAGGGGCCTCGGTCTGGGCCGAGTTCGAGGGCGGCGTCGTCCAGTATCCGATCTGGACCGGGGTCTGGTTGGCCAAGAGCAATCCCGGCGAGCAGCCCGAGGAATCCAAGCGCACCTGCGCGAATGCCTTCTGCCATGACTGCGAGGACAAGGTCGAGCATCAGGCCAACCGGCACGACGATCTCGAACACAAGAAGTACCACGGCCATCCGCCGTATTACTGTCCGCGCCTGAAGATCCTGCTCAAGACCGAAACCGGCCACACCATCCTGGCCGATGACCGCGACGGCGACGAGCTGCTGCGGATCATCGACCGCGCCGGACAGATCCTCACCATGGAAGGGAAGGTGAAGCCGGAGATACAGAGCGGCAACGCCCTGCGCCGAGGCACGAAGGACGCCGAGAAAGGCGACCAGCTCGACATCGCCTCGCAGATCGTCGGCTCCCGTGCCCGCATCCAGCTCACCGACCTCTGCCGCCAGCAGGTGATCCTCGAAGCCTGGCAGGACAAGGAGAAGGTCCACATCCTCTCGTGCGACAAGGGCCGCTCCCGCTGGCAGAAGATCCTCATCGATACCACCAAGGGTCGGGAGAAGGTTCACATCTGGGGACTCAACGGCACCCAGGAAATCCTCATCGATTCCACCGCCGCCGCCGAACAGATCCGGCTCACCGACAAGGCCGGTCAGGTGGTGCGCATGAACGCCGCGCCCGGCCAGGAGAGCATCAGCGCCACCGACAAGTCCGGCAGCCTCGTGTTCATGGATGGGGTGGCCGGAAACATCATCATTCGCTCGACGAACACCGTCTTGATCAACACTTGAAGGGAAGCATTGCATGGGAGAAAGAACAACAACGCCCTCCGGACTTTCGGCCAGCGAGGAATTGCTGGCCCGGACCTTCGATCATTGGCGGGAGGAATTCCGCAGCATCCTCGAAAGCCACCGCCGGGAAATCCAGGACCGCCTCGAGAAGATCGAGCGTGAAATCGAGAAGAAATCGGACAAGGAAAACGTCGAGGTGCTGGTCCGCTCGATCTATTCCGATCTGCACCGGCACGCCGAGGAGATCGACCGGCTGCATGCCCGGGTCGGCTCCAAAATGGGGACCGAGACCATGTGGAAGATCGTCGGCTTGGTGTTGACCATCGGCAGCACCATCGGCGGACTCGTCGGCTTTCTGATCCATCTGTTGCTGAAGGTGAACCCATGAGTTCCCAGGCTCGACTCGGCGACATCAGCAGTCACGGCGGCGTCATTATCACCGGGGCGAGCCGGACGCTGGACAACGGCATGCCGGTGGCCCGCATGGGGGATCTGCACGTCTGTCCCATCCCGGGGCATGGCGTGACGCCCATCGTGACCGGCAGCTTCGACACCATCACCGAAGGATTGCCCAACGCCCGCATCGGCGACATCACCGCCTGCGGAGCCATCATCGTCACCGGCAGTCCCGACACCATCGACAACTGAGGGGGACGCCATGAACAATCTCGAACAGCCGCAGGAACCGCACTACTGGGATGTCTTCCCGAAACTGATCCGGGTCTCGCGGTCCCCATTCGTCCAGCGCATTCCGCTCTCGATCCGTGGTCTACCCGAAGCGCCGGTGTTCGAATCGTCCAATCCCGACGTGGCCAGTGTCGATGAGGACGGCAATGTCGAGTGCGGCTTCGTTCCCGGGGCGGCCATGATCCTGGTCTGGGATTCGCCCGAGCGGCTCAGCCTCCGTCACGTCCAGGTCGAGGTCTATGGCGGCGGCGTCTCCGCACCGGTGGATGTCCCTTCATGACCGATACCCCGCCAGCCTTTAGCCACTGGGAGGTTCAGCCTCGCTCCATCCGCCTCTCCGCTGGCGAGTTCGAGCAACGGGTTCCGCTCTCCCTGCGCGGCGACGTGGACGCCCCGGTCTTTGCCTCCAGCAACCCGGAGGTCGCGGAGATCGGGCCGGATGGCGTCATTCGCTGCGGCTGGACCATCGGCAACGCCGTGCTCATGGTCTGGCGATCCTCGGTCCGGGACAGCCTCCGCCATGTTCTGGTGGAGGTCCGCGATCCGTCCTGGTTCGCCGACCACCCGGACTTTGCCAGCGGAGCCACGGTCTTCCTCAGCGGCATGGTGGTCAACGCCCTCAACACCAGCGGCGTCGGCAACGCGCTGATCGAATTCCGCCGCTCGGAAACCGGCCCGGCTGCATACCAGACCTTTGCCAACGCCTATGGCGGGTTCGAGCTGACCGTGCCCGAGGGGTTCTATTACGTGGAGGTCACCGCGTCTGGATACATCGCCTGGCATGGCTGGGTGAACGCCGACCCCAACACCTCCGGCGACATCCAGATCGTTCTCTCGCCCGAACTCGACGGCCAGGTCGCCCGCATCGTGTTGCAGTGCGGACTCAACCCCAGGGATCTCGATTCCCATCTCACCGGACCGACGCCATCGGGCGGCCGCTTCCATGTGTTCTATTCCCACACCATCGAAAACGAGGCGGCGGAATTGGACGTGGATGACACCAGCTCCTACGGGCCGGAGACCATCACCATCCATCGGCTCATCCCCGGCGTCTACCGCTACGCGGTCCACGACTACACCAACCGCAACGCCAATCCGAGCACCGGCCTGGCGCAGTCCGGAGCATCGGTGAAAGTGTTCCTGAGCGATGGCCGTGAGCAGACCTTCACCGTTCCCAACTCCCCGGGCACGGTCTGGACCGTGTTCGAAATCGACGGTGCGACCGGGACAGTGACGCCGGTCAACGCCATGAGCTATCAATCCCAACCCGCCAATGTCGGCATGTAATGGAGGTTGTCCATGATTTCCGAAGAACCCGCCGACTTGCAGGCCACCATCGAACAAACCGATTCCGGCGAACAGCAGTATGTTTTACGGGCGCTCTGCGATCACCTGTCCGGCATCCGTGAAGAACTTTCCGGCATCCGCACGCTGCTGGAGGCCAGTCACGCCGCCTCGGAGGCGATGCGCGGCCAGGCCCAGGCCTATCTGGAGGCCCAGCAGGCCAGGACGCAGGAGTATCTGGATCAGGTACAGGTCGAGCCGGAGCCCGATTTCTATCCCTTCGTCGAGCTGCCAGCGGGCACCGAGCCCCGGGATCTGCCGGACGGCAACCGGCTCTTTACCTTGCCCGACGGCATGATCCTGCGGACCACTGACGACCAGCGAATCTGCGTCATCGACGCCGGGGAACAGCAGGTCGTCACTCCCGGACCCGGCACGGCCATCGAGGTCGCCCCGGGACGCCTTTACACCCTGGTCGAGTCCTATCTGCGTTCGACCCAGGAAGCGGCCGGTATCAGCGGACTGCCTGCCGGGACCGAGCCGACCGCCATGGGCGCGGAACGCATCGCGGTGGATCTGCCCGAGGGCATCCGTCTTGACGTCGATCACCGGGAGCGGTTCATCACCCTGATCAATCCGGCCGGACCTATCGACATCATCGGCATCGGCCGCATCGAGGGCATCGGCGAAACCATCGCCATTCGTCTGCTCTCCGGCGGGGCCAAGGGATTCCAATGCGGCCTGTCCGGCCACGGCGGGCTGATCGAGGCGGACGGCACCATTCATCTGGGACTCAAGAGCGGTCTGGATCTGGTGATTCGGTTCCCGGGAGAAGCTATCGACGACGACACTTCGGAAAATGGCTGCTCGGGACAGTGCGGCATCGACTGCGAGGAGCGTATCTGATGAGCTACGATTTCCTCGGCAAGGGATTGCGCTACCCGTTCCGGTTTCAGTCGGTATCCGGCGGCACCCAGATCTCGACCGCCACCTCGCGGGAGCACGAGCATATCCGCGAAAGCATCCTGCAGATCCTCGGCACCAGGATCGGCGAACGGTTCATGAATCCGGAGTTTGGCTCCCGGCTGAAGGATCTGGTGTTCGAACAGAACGACGAGGTCCTCAAGGGCCTGCTGCGCCATTACGTGATCGACGCTATCAAACGCTGGGAAAAGCGGGTGATCATCACGGAGGTGCGCTTCGACGACCGGCCGTTGAACATCGACGGCAACCTGCTGCTGGTGCATATCGCCTACCGGGTGATCCAGAGCCAGGTGGACGGCAACCTGGTCTATCCCTTCTACAGAGAAGACCCGAACAATCCCGCGCCCAGCTATCCCCAACCGGAACCCGAGCCTGAACCGCCGCCGGTGCGCAGCGTGCGCCTATCGCCAGACGTGCGCTCGCTGTTCAATCTGCTCTGGTTCGACGCGGCCGAGATGAGCCCCGATCCGGCGGATTCCTTCCTCTGGCCAGCCGGGGAATACGAAGTCGCCTACATCGAGGGAGCCTTTCAGGACCGCAACGGCAAGTGGATCGTCAGCGATCCGGGTGACAACCACGGCCATTACCTGGTGTTTGAGGGAGCGCCCGAAACCGAAGCGCCCCAGGCCGAGCATGCCCTCTATCTGGCCGCGAGCGGTCTGGGTTTCGACACCCAGAGTCAGGCGGAAGACAACGCCGCTGGCACCATTCACCGGATCACCACGCTGGAGCCGGGTCGCATCGGACTGTTCTATTTCGAAGGCAAGAAGGAATCCCACTACCTCAACAACACCTCCGGGCAGCCCAACCCCGTCTGGCAACTGCGCGGCCCGCTCTGAGGCATCCCACCTCCGACACATCCAGGCCTCTTCCGGTAAGTAACCGGCGTGGCGAGAGCATCAGGCGCTCTCGCATAACCGCCGAAAACCGGAGAGACCATGGGCCGCGCAAGCATCGGATACATCAACAAGGATTACGAATCGATCCGTCAGGAGCTGCTGGCGAAGATCCCGCAGCTCACCGACCGCTGGACCGATTTCAACCACTCCGATCTCGGCGTCGTCATGCTCGATCTGTTTTGCGGCGTGGGCGACATGCTGGCCTACTACCTGGATGCCCAGGCGGCGGAGGCCTTCCTACCCACGGCCCGCCAGCGCCAGAACGTCATCAACCTCTGCAAACTCATCGGCTACCGGCTAGACTCGCCGGTGGCCTCCACCACCACGCTGCGCTTCCGGCTTTCCGCCCCGCTCGGCAAGGATCTGACCATTCCGGCGGGGACGGCCTGCCGCGCCTTGCTGAGTGACGGCGAAGCGGATTTCGAGACGGTCGAGGACGGCCTGATCCCGCGAGGCGTGCTCTCGGTAGACATCCCGGCCCGGCAAGGCGTGCGCCGCACCGAGACCTTCACGTCGTCGGGCTTGCCATTCCAGCGCTTCCGCCTGACCGGCGACCTCATCGCTCAGGGCACCATCACCGTTTCGGTGGGGGACGACGCCTGGAGCGAGGTCGATCACTTCCAGGACAGCCTGGCCGACAGCCGTCATTTCATGGCCGACCTGGACGCCCTCGACATCTCCACCCTGATTTTCGGCGACGGGCAAAGCGGCGCTGTACCGGCTCAGGGAAGCGCCATCACCGTCAGCTATCTGCAGACCATCGGAGACCAGGGCAATCTCGGTCCGAACCGGATCACCCAACTGCTGAGCCCGGTCTACCTCGACGGCGGCCAGGTCTCCCTGACCGTCGCCAACCCGGTGCCCGCCACCGGCGGCGCTTCGCGGGAAGCCCTCGAACACGCCCGCCGACAGGCACCGGCGGAGCTGCGCAGTCTCTGGAAGGCCGTCACCCTGGAGGATTACCAGGCGCTCGCCGAAGGTTACCCCGGCGTCGCCAAGGCCAAGGTGCTCGACACGAATGCCTGTCAGAACATCCGCTATTACAACGTCCAACTGGCCATCGCCCCCAATGGCGGCGGGATGCCCTCGGCGCTGCTCAAGCGGGACCTTGCCGAGTTTTTCGAACGCCGCAAGGTCATCACGGTCGAGATCAACCTGTGCGACCCGATCTACCGCCCCGTTTCCATCGACGCCGAGGTCTACATCTGGCCCGGCGAACCGCTGGAAAACGTGCGCAGCCGCATCGAAGCCGCACTTTCCGATTTCTTTTCTTTCGACCAGGTCTCCTTCGGCCAGACCATTCACTTCTCCGACCTGGTGGTCTTGATCGACGGCGTGCGCGGTGTCAGCCACATGCATCTGTACGCGCCGCAGCAGGACATCGAACTGCGCCACGGCGAAATTCCGGTTCTCGGCAGCGTCAACCTCGATCTGCGGAGGGCCGGTTGATGTCGGATTGGTTCAAGGACAATCTGCTCGGCCTGCTGCCGCCGCTTTACGAGCACAACGACGAGGCCGGTGACCTGCGCACCTTTCTGAGCCTTCCTTCCGGAACGCTGGACGATCTCAAGCAGGCTATCGACGACTTCCCGACTATCTTCGACGTCGATCACTGCGATGAACGCTTTCTGCCGTTGCTGGCGAGGCTCGTGGGCCTCGAAGTAGACGGCACCTGTTCGCCGGACTGCCAGCGCCGCCGCGTGCGGGAGGCGGTCGAAATCTATCGCCGCAAGGGGACCCTCCCGGCCATTGAGCGCGACTTTGACGCGCTCGGTTGGCAGGGGGAACTGCAGGAGACCTTCCGCTCGGCGCTGCGCCTCAATGCTCGCTCCAAACTCAGCAACGCCAAGCTGCCCGGGCTGGTGTTCAGCCTCGGCGTGTTTCGCGTGCTCTGTCTCAACCAGACCGAGGGGCTGCGCGACGCCCTGGTGTTTCATCACCCGGCGGGCACCCGCTGTTTTTGGCTCCAGTTTCTGCTCGAATGGATCGAAGGCGGCGCAATGCTCGACTTCGGGCACGCCAACGCCGTGCGCCGGATCGTGCTGGCGTTTCTCGACGAGACCTTCGTCCTTGGCCATTCCTCCCTCGGCTCCTGCCGTCACCTGACCAACAAGCAAAAGGCCTGGGAGCTGCTGCAGCTCACCAGCACCACGGAGATGATTCCGGAGATCGACCGGGCCGCCGTTAAGGTCTCTCGTTTTCACGGCCGCCAGAATCGGATGCGTCTGAACCACCGGACCCTCAACGACTGGCGGCTTCCGTACACCCGTGTCGGCGAGGACCGGGTTTCCTTCTGCACGCCCATCTACACCGGCCGCGATTTCGTAGGAGATGTGCTGGAGAGCGGTTTCGGGCTCGGCGAAAGCCATCTCAACCGTAAATCACTGACCCATGGCGAGACCGCACTGCGCTACTGCTTTCGGCAGAAGGATTTCTTTTTCAGCAACCAGACGGAACCGGCCGAGCGGGCGGAGGCCAAGTACGACCTGCATCTGCCGCTGGAATCCCGTCACCGCCTCTGCTTTCAGCTTGGTCGGGCCAGGTTGAACGAGGGTCTCGACCTTACCGCCAACCAGGGCGGTATCAGCAATCTGCTGCTCGCCGCCACTGCTGGCTGCGATGCGGACGTCACTCTGGCCGTCGACCGGATCGACCGATGGCGGCGGAGAGGGCCTGTGTTCCGGCTCAACGCGAACACCCTGAACACCCGGTATCTGAGCAATGCGAATCTGACCGGCGAACGGGCCTCGCTTGAAGTCTATGTGGACACGGGCTCTCTCCAGCGTCATCGGGTCGAAACCATGAAGCTGGGCGCAAGTCCGCTCAACACCACCGGTCTGCGCCTCTCCGTGGACCGGACCCGACCCATGCGCATCAGCCGCATGCGCCTCAACCAGGCCGGATTCCGCTGGTCGCGGCCTTCCTACCGCTGGCTGTTCCGTCAGCAGGATCTGCACGCACCGGCGCAGGCCGGGTTCGAGGCCGCCACCAACAACTATCGCGCCACCCAGTGGCCCACCTGAAGGAGAACCCATGGCGATTCATCTCTATCTTGACGAAGCGTTGACCCAGCAGATTTCAGAGGGGGATTTCAGCCGTCCCGAGGCCGAGAGCTACAACGGTACTGACGGCGACATCAAGGATCGGCAACTCCACGTCGCCAACGAGCAGACGAGCCTCGCCTCGGCCATCGACCTGGCGCAGACCAGCATCGCGCTGGTCGAACCGCGCTTTGCCGACGGCGAACTCATCATCATCGACGGCGAGCAGATGCTCATTGAAAGCGGCGGCGGAACCGCCAATCTCACCGTGCAACGGGGCGTGGCCAACACCGCTCCGGCCGCGCACAACGCCGGGGCGACTTTCTATTCCGGTTACGACTACACCGGGCTGGTGCTCGATCCCATCGACGAGACCGGCACCGACGAATCGGTGTGGTACCGCCTGGCTCTGACCCAGGTGGATCTCGACACCGCCATCCAGGGCGGACCGCTCAATCTCGGCGACAAGACCTTCCAGCAGACGTTGTCCTTCTGGCGACGCTGCACGGTGCTCCCGGGCACGCCGGTGCAAAACAAACTCGACATCAAGCTGCGCCTGACCGGCACGGAAAACCCGATCCTCTAAGGAGCTCCGATGGCAGCTATTACGATAGACATCGATATTTCCGCGAGGGTGACCCGATCACGGGTGAGCGAAATGGACACCCGTCAGGTGCTCCTGCGCGGGATCTTAGCGGAGATGGATCTCGCCTGTCGCATTCAGCGTTCCATTGAAGTTGCCGCGCAGGCTCAAGTGGGTGTTCTCGCTGAAATCGCAAGGATCGTCAGGACCGGCCAAGTGATCCACAACCGCCTGAACCGGAACACCGACCTGTGGCTCGTCATCCATGGACGTCTGGGTGTCGATGCCGACACGGCGCTGCGGATGACGCGCCTCTGGCAGCGGAGCATCGACACCAGCGTCCGGACGTCGGGCGCACATATCAGCCGATCCGACACCGTTCAGCGCATCGCGATTCCGGCCGGGCTGCTGACAGACACGCGGCAGATCCTGTTCGCGGTGCTCATCGATCAAGACCACGTAATTCAGACCTAAAGGAGAACAGCAATGGCACTGGGACTTATCGTTAAAACCGGCCGGATACTGACGGCCAAACTCCTCCTCGGCCAGGCCGTGGACGGCATCACCCACTGCGCCATCGGCGACGGGGATGCCAGCTTCGCCGACCCGCAGAATCCACCCGCGCCGGAGATCGGCCAGGCCGGACTCAGAAACGAACGCGCCCGCAAGCGCTACTACAAGCGGACCTTCCTCAAGGAGGATGCCGAGGGGGCGCTGCTGGTCAACGGCGTGCGTTACCTCGAAACCGGCGAGGAGACCAACACCATCGGCGTCTTCTTTCGCTTCGACGAGGCCGAGGCCAACGGCATCACCATCCGCGAATACGGCTTCTTCGGCGGCGACGTGCAGTACGTGGCTAGCACCAACGGGGATCTCGCCATGGGCGGCATCTTCCATCAGGACACCAATCCGACCGGGGAGGTGCAGCATCCCGGTTACCTCTACGAGGTGAAGAACATTCCCGACTTCAACAAGATTTCCGACACCCGCGTGGAGCTGGTCGGGATCATCAAGATCTAACTGGAGGATTCAATCATGAGCATCTCACGCGAGACATTCGACCTGACCAAGAACTACAAGCGCATCCGCTACCACCAGGACCGCGACCTGCTGGATTCCGAACTCAACGAGCAGCAGGATCTCATCAACCAGGAGCGGCGCAAGATCGCCGACATCCTGTTCAACGAAGGCTCGATCCTGGCCGGGCTGGAAGTGAGCGCGGTCGCCAATGTCCTGACCCTGGCTCCCGGCGTGGTCTACATCGACGGTCATATCGAACAGGTGAATGGCGCAACGCTGACCTATGACCCGGCCACCACCGGTGGAGCGGAATACGTTTATGTCGAACTGCTGAAATACAGTTACGGTTACACCCAGGACCCCAGCCTGATCAACCCGGCCACCGGCGAGCCCACCGCCGAACGGGAAAAATGGGTTCTCTCTCTCAAGGCGACGGATACCAGCGGCCAGACGCTGCCTAATAACGTCACCGAGCGCCGAGTCATCCCCATCTACAAATTCGACCGCGAGAACGGCGATGTCACCCCGACGGTGCAAGAGAAGTCCAATCTCTACCTGCGGGATCTGCTGGGCACACTTCCCGGCAGCCGGATCACGGTTTCTTCAATTACGGAAGACCAGCTCTCCTTCGCCGCCGCCGAGGGGCTCAATTCGCTGATCCAGAACCTGGCCGAGCGAACCTTCGACCAGGCCGGAAGCTACCTGGTGAAAGGTTTCGACACGTTCATCGGCGGCACCGACGACGATAGCATCGAGGCAATCACCAACGCCGGACGCGCCTACATCCAGGGCTTCCGGCATCAACGCGATCTGCCCACCTCGACCCAGGTGCCCAAATCGGTTGCCACCAAATCGGTGCGCGGCGAGCAGAAGACCTTCGACATCAACAAGCGCCGTTACCCGGTCAACTCCACGCCGCTCAAGGAGACGACCCAGGTGGAAGCTATCGTCGAGATTACCCGCAACGTCACTCGCGGTTCGGTCGGCGGCGGTGAAGATCTGCTCGATCCCAATCCGGTGGTCGACATTCTCGAGGTCAGCCAAGGGGCGTCCATCTTCCAGGAGGGGGTGGACTGGCAGCAGTCCGGCAACCATGTGGATTGGCTCGGCTCGGGCAACGAACCGGCCATCGGCACCACCTACACGGTGCGTTGGACCTACACCAAGCAGATGCTCAAAGGCACCGATTACGCGGACAGCGGCTGGTTCGGTCAACCCAATCATCCGGCTGCCGGAAACTACTTCTATCTGGTGACCGCCTACAACGCCACCGGCGAAACAGCTTTCAACGCCGCTGCGGTCATCGCCCGGGCCACCGTTGCCGGGGAACTCAACAAGCTCTCCTGGCTGCCGGTCAGCGGCGCGACCGGCTATCGTGTCTACCGGGCCGCCACCAACGGAGCACGCACCGACTACAAGCGCCTGATGGAGCTGGGCAGCGAGGCGATCTCCTACGTCGACGACGGCGTCGAGGAAACCACTACCGCTTCGCCTCCGGCCACCAACACGGCCGGGCTCACCATGTCGCCGGTCCAGCTCGAGCTGGGCAACCTCAACGTGATCAACTTCGGGCGCGGCAGCCTCGGCGACCAGCCGGTGAACGGCTCCAACTGCAGCCTGGATTACGACTATTACCTTGGCCGCCGCGACATCGTTTACGCCACCACCACCGAGATCAAGCGCCTCGAAGGGGCTCCGGCGGATTTTCCGAAGCTGCCCATCGTGCCGGAAAACGCCCTGGGGCTGTGCAGTATCGATTGCCCGCCCAACTCCACCGACATGGAGATCCGCAACTTCGGCCTGACCCGCATCACCATGGACCAGATCCACGACATCATTCAGGACGTCGAGGACCTGAAGTACAACGATGCCCAGTACCAGATGAACAACGAGCTACAGAACCGGGACGCCCAGACCAAGAAAGGCATCTACTCGGACGACTTTTCGAACACCGCTCAGTCGGACATCTACCACGCCGAATGGGACGCCCGGGTCAACGAGATCGCCCGGTTCGTCGCGCCGGACCGTATTCCGCACTCCACGGTGCTCTCGGTCGATCAGGCGGGCAGCAACGCGAGCTTCTTCGGCAGCCTGGCACTGTTGCCGGGCAACGAGACCGTGCTGGTGGAGCAGAACGATTGGTCCGAGGAGCGCAACATCAACCCTTACGCCGTGTTCGACAAGCCTCCGGCCATGCTGCAGAGTACGCCCAACCTCGGGCGGCGCGGGCAGACCGGCATTGCCGTCACCGGCATCAACTTCACCCCAAGCAAATCCGGCATCGTACTGCGCTGCGACGGCCAGGTAATGGCCAGCAACCTGATCAGCGACGAAGCCGGTCGGGTCAGCGCCTCCTTCACCATTCCGACCAACGCCCGCAACGGCAACCGGATCGTGGAGATGAACGACGGCGTTTACTCGGCTCGGACCAGCCTGCAGATCAACGATCCGCTGGTTATCACCCGCATCGAGCGCATCATCGAGAACCGCATTATCCGCGTGCCGGTGGTGCAGGTGGTCTGGCGCACCCAGACCATCTTCGTGCCTCGCGATCCACTGGCCCAGACCTTCAGCTTCACCCAGAACCAGGTGGTCACCAGCGTCGGGCTCAATTTCACCGCCAAAGACCCATCCATTCCGGTCACTGTTCAGATCCGGGGCGTCACCACCGGTCTGCCCAACGGTGTGGTCTTTGCTGAAAAGGTGCTGGCTCCCAGTGAGATCAGCCTGAGCGGCGAGACCCGGATTCGCTTCAACGACCCGTTTTATGCCGAAGCCAACAGCAGCTATGCGGTGGTGCTGCTGACCAACAGCACAAACTACAAGGTGCGCACCGCCACCCTTGGCAAGATGGGCCGCTGGGGCATCATCACCCGGCAGGCCTACATGGAGGGCGTGCTGCTGGAGAGCTCCAACGCCGAGACCTGGACGCCGCTCAACGGCTCCGATTTGGCGATCAAGATCTACGGTTACAACTTCCAGTCCGAGGGGATGATCCGCTTCCAGCCGATTACCAGCGTGCAGTTCTCCGACATCAACCTCGACGAATACTCCGCCATCCCCCAGAGCACCGCCCTCGATTGGGAATACTCCACCGACGGCGGCGTGACCTGGGATGCCCTGGTTCCCGCCGAGGAGGAACGGCTGCCCAATCTGGCCACTCGGGTTCAGGTGCGTGTGCGTCTGAACAGCTCGCTTTCCAACGACACCCCGGCCATCAACTTCCGCGACGTCAACCTGGTGGGCTACCTGAACAAGTCCACCGGGGCCTACCTGACCCGTGAAAACGAACTGACCCAGGGGGTGGACTCAACCAAGGCCTATGTGCAGATGGGCATCCCCAGCGGCACCACCCTGCAATGGTTCGCCAGCAACGACGGCGGCCTGACCTGGGAGGCGATGACCATTCAGGACACCCGGCCCATCGACGAGAACTGGACCGAGTACACACTGGTGCGCACCTTCACCGACAACACCGGCAACAAGGTCCGCTACAAGGCCGAGATGACTGGAACGCCGCTGAGCTACCCGCGCATCCATTCGCTGGGCGCGACCCTGAGCTAAGGAGGCATGCCCATGATCGTTCGACGCACTGGCGGCATGACCGAATTTATCCCTTCGCCGCAGGAGAAGCGCGATGGCCTGATCCGCGACCATGCCCTGGGCCTGCTCGAAAATCTGCACCAGCGCCTGGTACGACTGGAGCGGGCCTCGGGTCTGCCGCCCGACGAGGCTAAGGCCTTTACTGCGTTGCTAAGGCGCATGAGGGCTGACGAGTCGCGTAATCTGGAACTGCATACCAGCTTGATTACCGGAGAAACCGCCCTCGGCTGAACCGGTTCAACCGTTTACCACCCCAACAAAACCCCGGATACGGCAAGCCCTGTCCGGGGTTTTCCCGTCCTTGCGTCATGAGGACCGGCTCGAATTGCAAGTCATTGAAAATAAACGTGTTAAATGTCGGCTTCGGCTGTTCTTCTACTTGATTTGTGTCCGGAAAGAAGCATTCATTCATGGTGTAAGCAGAGGCTAAAAAGCCCTGCCAGGCAACGACTTAGAAGCGCCATGAACGACGGAGGCACGCATGAACCTGAATGAGATCCAGTACGGCATCGAGATCGAGACCGTAAAACGCACCCGGGAACAGATCGCCTGGGCCATCCACTCGGTGGTGGGCGGCACGGTCCGCCATGTCGGCATCCCGAGCAACTACGACCCCTGGGAGGTCGAGGACCTGCGCGGCCGCGTCTGGAAGGTGGTGGGGGACGCCTCCCTGACCAGCGTCCCGGCCCATCTGCGAGCAGAGATGGTCAGCCCGGTGCTCGGCTACGACGACATCCCGCAACTGCAGGAGGTGGTCCGGGCCATCCGCCGCGCCGGGGGCAAGATCAACAGCCAGTGCGGCATCCACATCCATATCGACGCCGCGCCCTTCGACGGCAGGCACCTGGGTAACCTGGCCAAGATCATTTACAAGCAGGAACCGCTGATCCTCCATGCCCTCGGCATCAGCCGCGACCGCCTCAATCGCTACACCCGGCCGGTCAGCGACGAGCTGATCCAGCGTATCGAACAGCATCGCCCCCGCACCAAGGATCAGCTCAACCGCATCTGGTACGGCTACCACAACCGCCAGCCCCAGCGCTACGACAACAGCCGCTACCACGGGGTCAACCTGCACAACGTCTGGTATCGGGGCACGGTGGAGTTTCGCTGGTTCGAGGCGACCCTCCACGCAGGGCGGATCAAGGCCTACCTGCAGTTCTGCCTCGCGGTCGCCGCCAAGGCCCTCAACGGCCGGGCCGCCTCCAGCCGCAAGCGGGATTTTGATCCCCAGAGTGCCAAGTATGACTTCAGGGTCTTCCTGCTCCACCTCGGCCTGATCGGCGACGAGTTCAAGACCGCCCGCAAGCATCTGATGGCCAACATGCCCGGCGATGCCGCCTTCAAGAACGGGCGGCCCAAACCGGAGGACGGCCTCCCGATTGAGACCGAAACCACCACTCTCACCAACGAGGCCGGGCATGTTCCCGGCCTCACTGTTTAAGGAGGTGCCCCATGAAGATTCTGATCCGCTCCACCACGCTGGATGGTGAACCGATCCCCGGCAGCGGGGAAACCCTGCAGGCCGCAGACTGCCTCGAAGTTGTCGAGCTGATGCGCGGCCAGACGCCGTTTACCGCCAGCCGAGCGCCCCGGGACTACATGACCGAGGTGCTCTCCGGCATAGAAGGCGGGCCGACCCAGCCGTTGCCAAAGGACGCCGCCGCTGCGGCCGCCGAGTTTCTCACCCGTCTGGCCCGGCACGGCCTGATCGAGTTTCTGCCCGACGACAAGGCCAGCGATCCCTGGCCGGACCGCTTCCTCGAAGCCCTGGAGACGGTACGGCTCTCCGGGCGCACCAACATGCTCGACCACCCGGAGGTGACCCGGCTGACCGCCGAGATGGGTTACCCGGAGGTGGCCGAGTGGCTGGCGGACCACCGGCGTGAATACGCGGCCTTTGTTCTCGAGGGGACGAGGCCGCTCGGCAAGAACTTCGACGGCAAGGAGGACCCGGTTCCATGTGCGGACAAGTAGGCGTCATCTTCGGCCGCAAGCGCAGACGGCCCGACGAGCGGGATTACCTGCGCGAGGTCTTTATCCGCATGCTGCTGCACAGCGAGGAGCGCGGCCCGCATGCCTCCGGTCTGGCCTGGCTCAAGACCGACGGCAGCCACCGGATTTTCAAGCGGCCGATGCGGGCGCACGAGCTGGTGTACGAAAAACCGTTCCAGGAGCTGCTCGGGCAGGTCGACAACGAGACCACCATCCTCATGGGCCACACCCGCTGGCGCACCCGGGGCAACGAGTTCAATAACCGCAACAACCATCCCATCCGGGCCGGGATCGTCATCGGCACCCACAACGGCACCATCTACAACGCCGATTATCTATTCCGCCGCCTTAGGCTGCCGCGCTACGCCGAAGTGGACAGCGAGCTGATCTTCCGCCTGGCCGACCGCTTCGCGCCCGAAGGCCCCATCGACCAGAAGGACCTCAAGAAGGCGCTCGCCCTCTGTCGCGGCCAGATGAGCGCCGTGCTGGCATCAAAGCTCGACCCCGGCACCATCACCGTGCTCAAGGGCAACAAGCCGCTCTGCTTGCGCATCCACCGCCAGCACCGGGTGGTGCTCTACGCCTCGGAGGCCGCCTTCATCGACTTTGCCGTGGACAACGAGAAGGGCTGGCGCGAACTGGAGGTGCCGCCCATGACCATGCTTACCATCCGCCATGAGGATGTGCGGGCCATCAGCAACAGCGAATTCCGCTTTATACCCCAGGAGCGCAAAGGGACACTGCCCGAAGGAGTGAATGCATGAACATTGGAGACACCGTAAAGCTGAACACAAACCCGGAGGACAGTCCCGAGACCAACCTCCGGCTCTTCGTCTACGGCACCCTGAAGCGGGGCTACTGGAACCATCAACGTTTCTGCGCCCAGGTCCGCAGTATCGAACCGGCCGTGGTCTGGGGCAGGCTCTACGACCTCCATGCCGGGTTCCCGGCGCTTGAGGTGCCGGAAGGTCTGATCTTGGCCCGGGGCACCGCCGATCCGCTGGCCGACGCCCGCAGGCAACAAGAGATCGGCACACCACGCTTCGGCCGACCCACCGGCGATTGGGATCTGATCCATGGGGAACTGGTGACCTTCACCGACCCGCAGCGCGACCTGCCGCCCATCGACCGGCTGGAAGGATTCCGGCCCGACGGGCAAAGCATGTACCAGCGGGTGATGGTGGCGGTGCTGAGCGGGCGCACCTCGATTACGGCTTGGACCTACCGGATGCCGCGCATCGACACAGGGAGCAGGCTCGGATCAGGCGTCTGGCATCGACCTTGTTAGCAAATAATCGGCTTTAATCGGTAAAGATCGTTTGACAACCGGCGGCCAATTCGTATATTTTCAAGTCATTTGAATGGGAGAACTCCGCTTGTTTTCCCTTACTTCGCCTCTGGCGAGCGCATGGCTTAACCCCAATCGCCCACGAGGAGCTTGAGAAATGGCCGAGATGGAAGACCGCTGGTTATCGATAAGTGAGATCTGCAAGTACCTTGGGGTCAGTAATGACACCGTGTACAAGTGGATTGATAAACATGAAATGCCCGCGCATCGCATGGGCCGCCTCTGGAAGTTCAAGAAGGATGAAGTGGACGAATGGGTAAAGGCCGGTGGCGCTGCCGAGCATTACAAAAAGGAATCCTGACCAAGAATGAGTAACGACAGATACAGCATGTCATTTACAACGGGCAGTCTCTTTCACCGCGAATCGGTGAAGCTGGCCGCGCTGTATCTTGATCTTGGCGACTGGAACTCTGTTCGAGACAAGGTCATCGCAGAAAACTTACTACAGACAAGAACACTGAATACGCTCAAACGAGTCTGCCGCGAGATCATCTCTCGGCTTAGAACGATGAGCCCAGGTGAACTTGAATTCCTTGTTGAGGGCAGCCACCAAGAGCAGGCCTATCTCCTGTGGCTCGCCGTTTGCCGTCGGTACAGATTCATCGCTGATTTTGCCGTCGAAGTGCTTCGCGAGCGCTATATCACGCTGAAAGCTGATCTGACCCACGAGGATTTTGATTCCTTCTTCAACCGAAAGTCCGAATGGCATTTGGAACTGGATGAGATCACCCCGGCGACGCGAAGCAAATTGCGGCAGGTCTTATTCAAGATACTTCGAGAGGCGGATCTCTTAGCGGCCAACAACATGATAAACGCTGCCATGCTCAGCCCGAGATTGTTGGATGTGATCCATCGTGGCAGCCGCAGGGATGTTTCGTACTTCCCTGTATTTGAATCCGATCTGAAGGGGATGGCGTAGTGACAGCAGATATAGCCAGAATGCCAATGCAAGACAGATTTCAGCATCTTTTTGCTGTGATCTCGGGCCAGCGTTTTCTCAACAAGCAAGGTCTCGGTAACGAGGTTCCGTTCTTTATCTGTCCCTTCAAACCTGAAGAGTCCGTTGAAATGGAGAGGCTCCAGCGTCAGCTGGTCAATCGCCTTGAGCAGGCCGGTGTCCGGATACTGGAGATCAACCTGTACGACCTTTCGATGGAAATCCTCAAAGAGCGTGATGTCTGGAACCAAATTCTCGAGATGGAGGAGTCTGTCTCCAAAGAGCAGCTCAAAGAACTGCTGCAAGGAGTGCTGGACCCCGAAGCGCATCTTGTTCCGGCCATTGCGGCCAAGCTGGCAAGCACGGATTTCGAGGTTCTTTTTCTGTCCGGCGTTGGCGAGGTTTTCCCCTACATCCGCTCGCACAACGTTTTGAATAATTTGCAGAGCACGGCGAAAGAAAAGCCGACCGTCATGTTTTTCCCAGGAGCCTACACCCACTCCCTGGAGTCAGGAGCATCTCTCGATCTCTTCGGAAGGCTGCATGACGACAAGTACTACCGGGCATTCAACATCTTTCACTGCGAAGCATAAACGAGGGAAGCGTGATGACTCTTAAGACCATTTTTAACAAGCCAGTTGACCGCCCGATTGAAGGGGTCATCAAAGCTGACGATGAAGCAAGCCTTCGCCTCGAAATTGAAGAATACGTGCTGACCAATGAAGTCGAGAAGCGGCTTGAGTCTTTCCTGGATGCCTACAACAACTACGAAGGTGCCAACGGCGTTTGGGTTTCCGGTTTCTTTGGGTCCGGTAAATCCCACCTGTTGAAGATGCTGGCGCTCTTGCTCGAAAACCGGCAGATCGACGGGGCCTCCGCACTTGACCTGTTCCTGCCGAAGTGTGGTGACAACGAAATCCTGCGCGGCGATCTCAAGCGAGCGGTCGCCATCCCGTCGAAAAGCATTCTGTTCAATATCGACCAGAAAGCGGATGTCATCAGCAAGACCCAGATCGATGCGCTCCTTGCAGTTTTTGTCAAAGTTTTTGACGAGATGTGCGGCTACTACGGTAAGCAGGGACACATTGCCCAGTTCGAGCGCGACCTCGACAGCCGTGGCCTCTACGAACAGTTCAAATCCGCCTATGAATCCATGGCAGGCAGGACATGGCAAAAAGGCCGCGAACAGGCCCTGCTGGAGGCGAAAAACATCGCCAAAGCCTATGCCCAGGCAACGGGTGGCGACGAGCCGTCAGCCATGGGAATACTGGATAAGTACCGCAGCCAATACCGGGTCTCCATCGAGGATTTTGCTGAACAGATAAACGCCTATATCGAACGGCAATCGACCCAGGAAAATCAAAAAGAATTCCGCTTGAATTTCTTTGTCGACGAGGTCGGTCAGTACATCGCCGAAAACGTCAAGCTCATGACCAACCTCCAGACCATTGCCGAAAGCCTGGCCACCAAATGTCGAGGCCGCGCATGGGTCGTCGTGACCGCCCAGGAAGATATGGGGACAGTCGTGGGTGAGATGGGCAAACAACAGGGTAACGACTTTTCAAAAATTCAGGCACGATTTGCTAACCGCATGAAGCTTACCAGCGCCGATGTGGCAGAGGTCATTCAAAAGCGCCTGCTGACGAAAAACGAAGAAGGCGTTCGTCTGTTGTCGGACATTTATCACGCGCAGTCCAACAACTTTAAGACCCTATTCGACTTTGCGGATGGGTCCCAAACCTACCGGAACTTTCAGGATCGGGATCACTTCATTCACAGCTACCCGTTTACCCCGTACCAATTCTCACTGTTCCAGTCGGCCATTCAGAATCTGTCGCAGCATAACGCCTTCGAGGGCAAGCACAGTTCGGTGGGCGAACGATCCATGCTGGGTGTGTTCCAGCAGGTGGCGATCCAGATCGGGGATCATGAAATTGGCCAGTTGGCGACCTTCGACCTGATGTTCGAGGGGATTCGCACCGCGCTGAAATCCAATATACAGCGAGCCATCATTCAGGCGGAAAACCATCTTGACGGTCCCTTCGCGATCCGTCTGTTGAAAACGCTCTTCTTGGTCAAATACGTCAAGGAGTTCAAGCCGACTCTTCGGAATCTGTGCGTCCTGATGCTGGACGGCTTCAATCAGGATTTGCCTGCACTGCGAAAGCGTGTCGAAGAAGCCCTCAGCCTTCTGGAACAGCAGACCTATGTGCAGCGCAATGGCGAGATCTACGAATACCTCACCGACGAGGAAAAAGACGTCGAACAGGAAATCAAGAACACCGAGGTGGAGTCGTCAGACGTTTCCGCCGAGCTTGAGAAGCTCGTTTTTGACCACGTCATCAAGCATCGGAAGATTCGTTACGACGAGAACGGCCAGGACTACCCGTTCTCCAGAAAACTCGATGATCGGTTACACGGGCGGGAGTACGAGCTGGCTATCCATGTCATCAGCCCGTTCCATGAAAACGCCGAAAGTGAGTCCATCCTGCGGATGCAGAGCATGGGCCGGGACGAGCTGCTGGTCCTGATGCCTGCGGATGAACGCCTGGTTCGCGACATCTTGATGTACAAGCGGACTGAAAAATACATCCGCCAGAACATTTCGATCACACAACAGGAGGCGGTGAAACGCATCCTGACCGACAAGGGCTTCCAGAACCGGGAACGGTATGCCGAGCTGCAGCAGCGCGTTCAAAGTCTGATGGGTAAGGCCAAGTTATTCATGGCAGGTGCCGACATCGAAATCGGTTCCGAAGATGCGCAGACCCGGGTGCTGCGCGGGTTCCATGAACTCGTCTCTCGTGCATATTCGAACCTTCGTATGCTGCGCGGCATCACCTACACCGAGAACGACATCGCCAAATGCCTCAAGCACTCACAGCAAGGATTGTTTGGCAACGATGCCACCTCCCTTGCCGAGTCCGAGCAGGAGCTTTTGGCCTTCATCCAGAGCAATAACCGGGGCGGCGTGCGTACCACGCTGAAAAACCTGCTGGAAAAATTCGAGCGCAAACCCTACGGCTGGTACTACGCCGCCGTGCTTTGCACGCTGGCCAACCTGTGCGCTCGCGGCAAGGTCGAGGTTCGCACCGACGGCAACCTGCTTGAAGAAGACGAGCTGGAACGGACACTGCGCAATACCCATGGCCACGGCAATGTAGTGCTGGAGCCCCAGGTCGAGTTCACCGCGTCGCAGGTTCGAGCTCTCAAGGAGTTCTTTGAGGACTTCTTCGATGCCCCGTCCCGCGCCAGTGAAGCGAAGGCGCTCGGCAAGGAAACCGGCACCGCGCTCCAGGATCTGACGCATCAGCTCACCCCGCTTGCAGCACAGGCATCCCAATATCCATTCCTGAATGCGCTGACACCGGTGCTTGAGAAGCTCAAGGAGCTAACCGGCAAGCCCTATACCTGGTATCTGACCGAACTCACCCGCCAGGAAGACGCGCTGCTCGATATGAAGGAAAGCGTCATCGATCCTGTCCGCAAGTTCATGAGCGGCCCACAGAAAGGCATCTTCGATAGCGCCCGCAAGTTTGTCCAAACCCAGGAGCCCAACTTCGCCTACATCGAAGAAGACGAAACCGCTCAGGTGGTCGCCTGCTTGACCGATCCGGAATGTTTCAAGGGCAACCGCATGCAGCAGGTTAAGACGCAAGTCGAAACGCTGCAGGAAAAAGTCAACGCCCAGATTGAGGCTGAGATTGTCAAAGCCAAGGAGACCGTTGCCGCCCTCAAAGGCCGACTCTGCGGCATGGCTGAATTCGGTGCATTGAACGGCGAGCAGCAGGAGCAGATCACTCGACCGTTCAACGAATTCAATGTCGCCATTGAGCGCCAAAAGCTGATTGCCGTCATCCGCGACACCCTGCGCCGGTTTGAGGAAAGCGACTACCAGCGTTTGCTTTCACAGATGACATCCTGGGCGCAACCGGCACCAACACCCGAACCTGCTCCGGAACCCGGCGAAACCGCCAAGCCGGATGAAGGTACGAAGCCCACGCCACCCGTCAAGCCGGAACCGCGCATCGAGTATGTGCCCAGCCGCTCGGTGAAGGTTTCTTTCGATAAAGCCTGGCTGGCCGACGAGACCGACGTGGAACGCTACCTGGAATCCATGCGCGAGGCGCTGCTGGATGAAATCCGCAAAGGAAAAAGGATTCAAATATGATCGAGCGTCTTGAACTGAGAAACCTCACGGTCTTCACCGGCCTAACACTGGAGCTCTCGCCCAAGATCAACGTGATCATCGGCGAGAACGGCACCGGCAAAACCCATCTGCTCAAGGCGGCCTATGGGCTTTGCGCTGGTGCACCCCTCTTTAAGAACAAGCCCGAGACCAGCGACGATGAGCTTGAAGCGGCGCTAACCGCCAAGCTGCTCCGGCTCTTCATGCCGCTCGACGACAAGCTCGGCAAGATGCATCGCCAGGGCGCTACCGACCAAGCCTATCTGTCGGCCCGGTTCGCGGGGGGGCAGAAGATTGCCGCGACCTTCTTCAACAACTCGAAGGCGCTGGCCGTCCAGGATCGCGCCAACTACGAGCAGTATCAGGCTGAGGCGGTATTCATCCCGACCAAGGAAGTCCTCTCGTTCATGAAGGGGTTCAACAGCCTGTACGAGAAATACGAGCTCTCCTTTGACCAGACCTATCAGGACATCTGCCTGCTGCTGGATCTCCCCGAGGTCCGTCCGGAAACCCTGCACGAAAAATCCAAATGGGCCATGTCGGAGATCGAAGGCATCTGCGGCGGCCGTTTCGTTTTCTATGGTGGCGGCAAGGTCACCTTCAAAACCGAGAATGCCGAATACTCTGCCAACTCCATGGCCGAAGGCTTCCGCAAGGCGGGAATACTCTCGCGTCTTCTGGAAACCGGCGCGATCCAGCCCGGTGTCAGCGGTCCGCTGTTCTGGGACGAGCCCGAATCCAACCTGAACCCCAAGCTGATGAAGCTGCTCGTGCAGATCCTGCTGGAGCTGTCACGCAACGGCCAGCAGATCATTCTGGCGACCCACGATTATTTTCTACTCAAATGGCTCGATCTTGAAATGAACAAGAAAGACCACGTTCTCTATCACGCACTCTACCGTGGGGCGAAAGGTGAGATATGCGTGGAAAGTGCTGAAGACTATCGCTCTATTTCCCCGAATGCTATCGCAGACACCTTCAACGACCTGACCAAAGAGCAAGTGAACAAGAAAATGGGAGGGTTGGGGAAGTGAAGTTAAGAGAACGAGATATTGAGATCGAGTTCACCGATGCCATTGATGCATTGGTGTTCGACCAAATGAGGACAGGTCAACCCAATTACCACGGCATTGGGGAAATGCATCGGGTCGATTTTGTGGTCGAGTTTGAAGAAGCCATCGTCTTTGTTGAAGTAAAGGACCCTGAAAACCCCAGGGCACAAGAAAAAGGCCTGAAAAAATTTCAGAAGGAATTAAATGACGGCACCCTCAGTTCAACCTTCGCATCCAAGTTTATAGACAGCTTTTTTTATCGTTGGGCAGAAGATCGATTGTCCAAGACTATCTATTACCTGAATCTGGTGACACTCGAAAGCGAGTTGCTGCCGAATTTATCAGATGAGATTGCAGGCAAACTCTCTCCATCTGGAAAGAGCTCACCTCGCTGGCAGAGACATCCCGTTCAGAATTGCCAGGTCTTTAACATACAGACATGGAATGAAAACTTCCCCAAGTGGCCTGTCTCTCGCCTGGCCGCTGCTGCCGGAGGAGCTTAAATCAATGGAAACACTTAAATTAAAGCGCTTCGCTCAATATGCCCGACGTTCTCTGATGGAACAGGTCTCCGCCAAGCTCAAGCTGGTGCTCGCTGAAAACAGCGCGGCTCGGCGTGAACGTGCCGAGGCCATTAAGAAACTCGAAGAGGCGATCAAGGGGCATGGCAAGGAACAGGTCATCGAGCGGGTGGCGTACATTTGGTTCAACCGCTTCTGCGCCCTGCGCTTCATGGATGTGAACCGCTATAACCGAGTCAATATTGTCTCTCCAGCCGACCCCGGGCAGTTCCAGCCCGAGATTCTGGCGGAAGCCAAGATGGGGCACATCGACGAAGAGATGGTCCACGACAATGTCCGGCAGCAGATCTTCGCGCTGCTCGACGGCAAAGCGCCCAGCCGCGACCCGCAGGACGAGGCATACCGCCTGCTGGTGGTCGCCGCCTGCAACTTCTGGAACAAGGCGATGCCTTTCCTGTTCCAGCGCATCGACGATTACACCGAACTGCTGATGCCCGACGACTTGCTCTCGGGCAACTCCATCCTCGCCTATACCCGCGAAGCGATGACGCCGGATACCTGCAAAGACCCAAAAACTGAAGAACCAATTGTTGAAGTCATTGGCTGGCTTTACCAGTTCTACATCTCCGAGAAGAAGGACGAGGTGTTCGACGGCCTGAAGAAGAACAAGAAGATAACGCCCGAGAACATTCCCGCCGCCACCCAGCTTTTTACCCCGCACTGGATCGTCCGCTACCTGGTGGAAAACTCTTTTGGCCGCCTGTGGCTGCTCAATCGCCCTGGCTCGAAGCTGGTCGAACAGATGGACTACTACATCAAGCCCGAACAGGCCGAAACGGACTTCCTGCGCATCGCCAAACCGGAAGAAATTAAAATCTGCGACCCGGCCTGCGGCTCCGGCCACATGCTCACCTACGCCTTCGACCTGCTCTATGCCATCTACGAGGAGGAAGGCGTTGATCCCGCCGAGATCCCGGAGAAGATTCTCACACACAATCTCTACGGTATCGAGATCGACGAACGCGCCGGGGAGCTGGCCGCCTTTGCCCTGACCATGAAGGCCCGCGCCAAGCAGCGCCGGTTCTTCAACAAGGGCGTCAAGCCGAACATCTGCGTGCTGGAAAATGTGCACTTCGACGGCAATGAGTTGAAGGACTACATGGACTTTGTCGGTCGCGATCTGTTCACCGCGCCACTACAAACCACCCTGCGCCAGTTCGAAGAGGCCGACAACTTCGGGTCCCTGATCCAGCCGGATGTCACCGACGTGGACGGCATGCTCAGGATTCTGGAGTCAAAGAATGTCTCCGGGCAGCTGTTTATCAGCATGACCCATCAGAAGGTGCTACAGGCCCTGCGGCAGGCCGATTACCTGAGCCCCAAATACCATGTGGTGATTGCTAATCCGCCGTATATGGGAAATAGAAGTATGGCGGGACGATTGCAGGCATTCGCAAAGGATTGTTATCCAAACAGTAAATCCGACCTGTTTGCCATGTTTATCGAGCGCAACATTGATCTCGCTTTGTCAGGCGGATTGGTATCGATGATAACGATGCAAAGTTGGATGTTTCTTTCATCTTATGAGCTGCTCCGCGCTAGGATTGTCAATAAAGACTCCATTAAATCCATGGCTCATCTGGGAGCGAGGGCTTTCGATAGCATCGGCGGTGAAGTTGTCTCAACTACAGCATTTGTACTTGAAACAGAAAGTCATTCTTCCCTCAAAGGGGATTATCTGAGGCTTGTTGATGGTAGTTCAGAAGAAGAGAAATCCTCACTACTTCTGCAAGCTATTAAAGACCCATTGTGTGACCATCGGTTTCAAATTTCATCCACTGATTTTACGGAAATCCCCGGGAGCCCTATCGCCTATTGGGTAAGCCCAAAAACTTTCGAATTGTTCAGGAAAGAAGAATCTCTGGGTGAAAAAACGACCGCAAAGCAGGGATTAGCCACGGGGGACAACGATACATTCGCTCGACTTTGGCACGAGGTCTCAGTAGAAAAATTCTACACCAGGGCGCAGTCGTGTGAAGAAACATCAACTCTTCCTTATAAATGGTATCCGTACAACAAGGGCGGCCAATTTAGGAAATGGTTTGGGAACATAGTTTTTGTTGTTAATTGGGAAAACGACGGGGACCTCATAAGGCAATTTAGAGACGAGGCCGGGAAGTTAAGATCTCGCCCTCAAAACACTCAATGCTATTTCCAGGAGGGCCTAACATGGTCCGACGTCACTTCTGGATACCTGTCGTCGAGGTATTTGCCAAGTGGAAACATATACGACATCTCTGGTCATTCAGCTTTCCCGAGCAGCAAAAAAGAGAGACTCTGCATACTCGCTTATTTGAACACAACGTTTTGCCAACGGTTGGCAAAAATACTTAATCCAACACTGCATTTTCAGATAGGTGATTACTGTAATCTTCCTTTTCCGTCAAAATTTATATCCAGCAACATTGAAGAAAACGCGAACATTTGCGTTACTTTAGGAAAGATTGATTGGAACTCTTACGAGATTTCTTGGGACTTCACCAGCCTCCAACTCTTAAATCAAGACCACCGTCAGTCAATTCTGAAGACCACCTACCAGAAGCTCCGTGCACACTGGCGGGATATGACGCTGGAGATGCAGCGCCTGGAGCAAGAGAACAACCGCGTCTTCATTGACGCCTACGGTTTGAAGGAAGAGCTGGACGAAAAGGTTGACCTCAGCCAAATCACCCTGACTTGCAACCCGCACTATCGCTACGGCAACGACAAGAGCGAGGACGATCTGGAGGCGCTGCTGCTGGCCGACACCATGCGCGAGCTTGTCTCCTATGCCGTGGGCTGCATGTTCGGCCGTTACGCGCTGGACAAGCCGGGGCTCATCCTGGCCAACCAGGGTGAGACCATCGAGGACTACCTGAAGCGGGTTCCTGAGCCCAGCTTCCCGGCCGATGACGACAACGTCATCCCCATGCTCGATGGCGACTGGTTCACCGACGACATCGCCGAGCGTTTCCGCAAGTTCCTGCGCGTGGCCTTTGGCGACGAGCACTATGAGGCAAACCTCAAGTTCGTCGAAAAGGCGCTGGGCAAAAATGGCAAGGCGCGCGACATCCGCGATTACTTCCTCAAGGATTTCTACAGCGACCATGTGAGGCGCTACAAGAAGCGCCCCATCTACTGGCTGTTCTCCAGCCCCAAGGGCAGCTTCAACGCGCTGATCTACATGCACCGCTATCGCCCGGATACCGTCAGCGTGGTGCTCAACGATTACCTACGCGAGTTCCGCACCAAGCTCACCTCCCACAAGAACCATCTGGAGGCGGTCAGCATCAGCGCCAGTGCTTCACAAGGCGAAAAGACCAAGGCCCTGAAGGAGATCGAAAAGATCACCAAGATGATCGCCGAGTTGGAGGAGTACGAACGCGAAGTGCTTTACCCGCTGGCCACCGAGCAGGTGGAGATCGACCTCGACGACGGCGTCAAGGTCAACTACCCCAAACTCGGGGCGGCCTTGAAGAAGATTCCCGGTCTGGAAGCTGCCGATGAGTAAAGCAATTCAGTTTATATCAGAGCAAGATCGGCTCCTGCTCAAATATCAGCCCAGCGATATTCGAGACCCACGCCTTGTTGGACATAAGCTTGAGAGTGAAGGTCGAGTAACTCTTCGGAAAACATTCTCCTTCGAACGAGCTGACCTGGTTGAAAAAGTTGAATCGGAAGAGGTTGACGAGTTCGAGTACACCTTTCTCTTTGGCGTAGCTGACGGGCCATATTTTCGGGTTAAGCACCAAATTCTTGGCCTCAAACATGATCTGCTTCTTGCCAAGGAGATGAAACTAAGTGACAAAACGTTCATTGCCACCCGGGACATTTCCATTTTCCGCAGAATTGATGTGCTTATTGATGAGCCTATCGTCGTAGGCGGTGATGCGGACGGCGCAATTCCACCGGAGGCTTTTGATGAGCTATTGGCTAATTTCCCCACTACTACGGAATTAACTCATTACGCGAGAGCCAGAGTAGCCGGGGTTTTGAAAGACTACTTGGGCACTATGTCCGCTGCTCAAAACAAGCTGGACAGCTACCTCAACAAGAAGAAATCCATTCGAAATCGCTCGAAAATAGACTTTATCAAGGACTACGAACCGAAAAAATTCGAGTATGTTCGAGATGAGCTTTCAGCAATGCTGCTAGATGTTGAGGCCAATCCCAAGGCATATAAGGAGGAAGATTGGCAACGGCAGATTGCTGAGTTCATATTGCTCATTTTTCCTAAATACGTTGCCGTTCTCGAAAAAGTGCACATCAAAGACTTCTATCCAAAGGGTTGCAAGGTCCAGACAAAACGAGAAATTGACTTCATGCTTGTCGATGCCAACGGGACTGTGGATGTTATTGAAATAAAGAGACCAGAGCCTCATCAATTGCTCTCAAAAAAGCCAGGCTCTCGCGGCAACTACACCCCAAATGGTGAGCTATCAGAGGCTGTCATGCAGGTCGAGAAGTATCTATTCCACTTGAGTAAATGGGGGCGAACCGGTGAGCGTGCCATTCAGGGAAAGCGCAAGACAGAATTGCCTGCAGATTTCGAAATCAGGATTACCAACCCGAAAGCGATGCTCATTCTTGGCCGAGACAAGGATTTCACAGTAGACCAGCTGTTTGATTTTGAAATAATCAAGAGTAAGTACGCCAACATCGTCGACATTATGACGTATGACGATCTGCTGCGCCGATTGGACAATATCATCGCCATGATTCATCACAACTATTCAAAATTGGGAACTAAGGGAGGGCAAGCATGAACGACCGCATAGCCCAGGCCCTGACCAAACTCTTCGACCGGCACCGGATCGTCTTCTGGTACGACGCCAAACAGGAGTTGCGTGACGACTTCGAGGCGCTTCAGCTTCACGGCGTCGAGAAGCTGGAACTGACCAACAACGAGTACGGCATCAAGTACAGGCTGCTCCGCGAGCAACCGGAACAGAAATTCCTGCTCTACCGCGAAGGCCCTCAACCCGCCGACCTGGATAACTGGCTGCTGGATGTGCAACTGGCCCATGGCGAGTTCCGCACCGACCAGGTGGCCATCTGGCTGTCCGAACTGGAGCTCGGCCTGGAGTTTACGGATGTGGTGCAAGCCCATGCGGAGTTCTTCCAGGCGATCAAGCGCAAGGACGCCCTCAAGAAGCTGCTGAAAGCGAACGACACCGCCGGACAGATTCGCCTAAAGATGCTGGCGGTATGCACCGGCAGCGAGTCGCGCATGGATGCGGTGGTTGAAAACCTGCTGCAGGAGCTGGCCGACGGCCGGGATGAGAAGATCAAGCTGATAGGCCGGTGCAGCCTGGACGGCTTTCTCTGGGAACAGATGACCCGCTGCTACGGCTACAAGTCCGACGAGCCGGGCATCCGCGACTTCACCATTGAGCTGTTCAAGTCCTGCTACGCCATGGGCACCGACGGCCAGGTGAAACTGACCGGCGACGCCATGGTGTTTCTCAAGCGCTGGAAGGACAGCCGTCAGTTCGAAGGCGGCTTCGAGACCCTCTCGGGAGAATGCGCCGAGGTCCTCGGGATTGAGCAGGATCTGGCTAAGCGGGATTTCCGGGAGTTGATCGAGTTGGATTACTTCCGCCTGATTGACCAGAAGATCATCAGCGACTTGGTGCGGGCGGTGGCATCCCGCACGGCCTCCAGCGGTGACGTGGCGATCTGGGTTCGCCAGCGGCGACAAGGCCACTGGTATCGTGAATATCGCCACTTGTACGAAGCGGTCGATTACGCCGCCCAGTTTACCCACGCACTGGGCGAGGCCAAGCTATCCATGGACAGCCTGGCCGAAGGCGTGCAGCGCTACAGCCGCATCTGGTATCAGCTCGATCAGCTTTACCGCAAGTTTACCTACCACGTGCGCATGTCGGGACAGGCGTCGCTGATGGGTAGCCTGACCGATCAGGTCGAAAACCTCTACTCCAACAACTATCTGTTAAAGCTGGGCGACCGCTTCCAGACCTTTGTGGATGCGGCATCAAAATGGGAAGCCTTCCCCGTGCGCAAACAGAAGGAGTTTTTCGAGCATTGGGTACGGCCGTTTCTGCGCAAGGACAATAAGGTTTGCGTGATCATTTCCGACGCCATGCGCTACGAGATCGGTGATGAGCTGCTGAGCCTGATCCGCCAGGAGGATCGTTACAGCGCAGAACTGGAACCGGCGCTTTCGATGTTGCCCAGCTACACCCAGCTCGGCATGGCGGCGCTTCTGCCCAACAAGGCACTGGCGATTGCCGACAACGATACCGGCACCGTGCTGGTGGATGGGCAAAGCTCCCAGGGAACGGCCAACCGCATCAAGATCCTTGGCCAGGCAATCAGTCAACGGGCTACGGCCTGCAAAGCAGACGAACTGATGGCCATGAAGGGTGACGACTGCCGGGCGCTGGTGCGCGATCACGACGTGATCTACGTCTACCACAACCGGATCGACGCTACCGGCGACAAGCGGGAATCCGAGGAGCGGGTTTTCGAGGCAGTGGAAGAAACCCTGCAAGAGCTGATTCGGCTGATCAAGAAGCTGACCGGGGCCAACGCCAACAACTTGCTGGTGACCTCGGACCATGGCTTCATCTACCAGAACCGCGCCATCGACGAGAGCGACTTTTCCGGAGTCGATGCCGAGGGTGAACAGATTCTGTTCCGGGACCGCCGCTTCGTGCTTGGCAAGGGGCTTGCCGAGGCATCCAGCCTGCATAAGTTCACCCCCGAGCAACTTGGCCTCGCCGGTGAGGTGGAGGTGCAGATTCCCAAATCGATCAACCGCCTGCGCCTGAAGGGCTCCGGCAGCCGCTTTGTGCATGGCGGCGCATCGTTGCAGGAGGTGGTGATCCCGGTGCTCAAGATCAACAAGAAGCGCCAGAGCGATGTCACTGCCGTTGAAGTGGACATCCTGCGCGGAGCCAGCTCGGTGATTACCTCCGGGCAACTGGCGGTGACCATGTACCAGGCCGGGCCGGTGACGGACAAGATCCAGCCGCGTGTGCTGCGGGCTGGCATCTACACCGAGGCAGGCGACCTGATCTCCGACAGCCACGACCTGACCTTTGATCTGAGCTCGGACAATCCCCGGGAGCGGGAGCTGCAGGTGCGCTTTGTGTTGACCCGCAAGGCTGACGAGGCCAATGGCCAGGAGGTCATTCTACGGCTGGAGGAAAAACACGCCGGGACTTCACATTACAAGGAATACAAGTCGCTCCGGTACTTGATGCGGCGCTCATTTACCAGCGACTTCGACTTTTAAAGGACGGGTGACCGATGAACGAACTTGACCAGAAAATCAACACACACTTCCCGGGACTCGTTGTCCGCAAGGATCTCGTCAAGACGGTCAAGGGCAACGCCATCGTTCCCTCCTACGTGCTGGAATACCTGCTGGGCCAGTATTGCGCCACCAGCGATGAACCGACCATCCAGACCGGCATCGAGACGGTCAAGGAGATCCTGCGCAAACATTACGTGCATCGCAACGAGGCGGGTCTGGTTCGCTCGAACATTAAGGAGAAAGGGCGTTACAAGGTCATCGACAAGATTGGCGTGGCCTTGAACGACAAGGCCGACGTCTACGAAGCGGAGTTTTCCAACCTCGGCATCAAGAAAGTGCTGGTCGACTCGGGCACGGTCAAGACCCACCCCAAGTTGCTGGTCAGCGGCGTGTGGTGCATTGCCGACATCGAATATGAATTCACCGAGGACAAGAACGCCAGCCCCTGGATCTTGTCGACCCTCAAGCCCATTCAACTCTCTCAGTTCGATTTTGACAGCTACCTTGAAGCCCGCAAACAGCTCACCACCGATGAATGGATCGATTTACTGATACAGAGCATCGGCTTCAACCCTGAGATGTTCGGCAAGCGCAGCAAATTGACCCAGTTGATCCGCCTGATTCCGTTTTGCGAGCGCAACTACAACTTGATCGAACTTGGCCCGAAGGGGACCGGCAAATCTCACATTTACTCGGAGTTCTCGCCTCACGGCATCCTGATCTCCGGCGGCGAGATCACAGTTCCCAAGCTCTTCGTGAACAACTCTTCCGGAAAGATCGGCCTGGTCGGTTACTGGGACTGTGTTGCCTTCGACGAGTTTGCCGGAAAACAAAAACGTGTCGACAAGGCCCTGGTCGACATCATGAAGAACTACATGGCCAACAAGTCCTTCTCGCGGGGCGTCGAGACGCTGGGCGCGGAGGCGTCCATGGTTTTCGTGGGCAACACTCAGCACACCGTGCCCTACATGCTCAAACACTCGGACCTTTTTTGCGAGCTGCCCGACAAGTTCTACGACTCCGCATTTCTTGACCGCATCCATTTCTATATCCCGGGCTGGGAGGTCGACATTATCCGGGGCGAGATGTTTTCCAACGGCTACGGCTTCGTGGTGGACTACCTGGCCGAGATCCTTCGCTCGCTGCGCAATCACGATTACTCGGACCGGTACAAGGAGCACTTCTCCCTCTCCTCCGATATCTCGACGCGGGACCGCGATGGAATCAACAAGACATTCTCCGGCCTGATGAAGATCCTCTTTCCGCATGACGGGGCGACCAAGGAAGAGATTGAGGAACTGCTGCGGTTCGCGATTGAGGGCCGCAAGCGCGTCAAAGACCAACTGATGCGAATCGATTCCACCTACGGCAATGTCCGATTTTCCTATATGGACGCTGGTGGACAGGCCAAGCCTGTCACCACGCTCGAAGAGGAGGAATACCCCGGCTACTACCACAAGACCATCGCGGAGGGCGAAGACGGGGAAATCTTAGAATCTGCGCAACCGGGCTCACCCCAAGGTCCATCCGAACCACTGGCACCGGCCGAGCCCGCCCTCAAAGAAAAGCACCTCACATTCCAGGAGAACCAGAAGGGCCTCTCCTTCGATACGCTGCTCGGCCCTTATCTCAAGGGCGCAACTGCGATCACGGCCACTGATCCGTACATCCGCCTGTTTTATCAGATGCGCAACTTCATGGAATTTCTGGAGACGGTGGTCAAGCACAAGGCTCCGGATGAGGAAGTATCCGTGCATCTGGTGACGACGGAAGACGAGTTCAAAGGCGAACAGCAAAAGGAAAACTTCGAGAAGATGAAGGAGTCCGCCAGTGCGGTGGGCGTGAACTTCACCTGGGAGTTCGACGGCACCGGCACGATTCATGCCCGCCATATCGTGACCGACCATGGCTGGAAAATCTCCCTGGATCGCGGTCTCGATATCTTCCAGCACTACGAGATGAACGATGCTTTTACCTTCGCCAATCGACTGCAGCAATACCGCCCATGCAAGGCGTTCGAGGTGACGTTCATTAAACACAAGCGGGAAGCTGAGGGGGAATAATATGAGCGGGATATCGGCATCACTGACCAAATGGTTTTCAGAGCGTCCCCAGTGGCTCCAGATTGCGGCTACTCGGCTACTTCAGCAGTCTGAGCTCATTGACAAAGACGTCTCTGAGCTCGCAACCCTGTGCCAGCAGGAAGCTGACGGAAAGTTACCCAAAACGACCTGCTCCTTTCCCGCTTCCGCGTTCTCCCAGGGCGCTGCAGGTACCTTGCGTTTGTGTTCAATCAGTGATGTCGAAGGAGTAAACGCCCTTGCTCCGAAAAAACCACTTGAGTTTGGTAAGGGCAATATCACGATTGTTTTTGGCAACAACGGATCAGGCAAATCCGGTTACGTCAGACTCCTCAAGCATGTATGCGGTGCCCGCGAGACGGGTACCCTTCACCGCAATGTCTATAAGCCCGGCTCTGCCGTACAGAAAGCCAGCATTTCGTTTGAGCAGGACGGCATTCCGAAGAGTCATACGTGGTCAGGACAAGGTATCTGCGATGACCTCAACAGCGTTGATATTTTCGACACCTCGTTTGGCAAGGTCTTTGTCAGCAGCGAAGACGAAGTGAGCTACGAGCCGCCGGTATTATCGTTTTTTAGCTCGCTCATCCTCGCATGTGAAAAGGTCGCCTCGGCCCTGGACGCCGAGACCAATCGGCACCAGTCCAAAAAGCCGAATATCCCGGCTGACAAGAAGGTAACTCCAGAAGGTATCTGGTACGAATCCATCAGTGCCAAGACCACCACCCAGGACATCGACAAGCACGGCGTATTTAGCAGCACTGACGAGACCGAGATGCAAACGCTACAACAGCGCCTTGCCGAACAGGCACCGGCGGAAAAAGCGAAGCAGCTGAGAAAGCAGAAACAGCACATCGACACTCTGATCCAGGATGCCCAAAAGTATCTGGAGCAATTATCAGACGAAAATTGCCGACGGATCATTGCTGCAAAAAAGAAGTCGATCCTCAAAAAGACAGCGGCAGATACGGCGGCGGAAAAGGTATTCTCCGGCAGCGAGCTTGAAGGCATCGGATCTGACGTCTGGAAAGAACTTTGGGAAGCAGCCCGGAGTTACTCCGTATCGGCTGCCTACAAAGAAACCGACTACCCGAATGTTTCTGATGGTTCCCGTTGTGTCCTGTGCCATCAAACCTTGACCCAAGAGGCCAAGGACCGCTTGAGTTCCTTCGAAAAGTTCGTGAAGGGTGAAATGCAGAAAGCAGCAACGGATGCGGTCAAGGAGTATGAGACCGCCACTCAGACTATCGAGGCGTTACCGACATCGGAGACGCTGAAGACAAGGATCGATGCGGCAGGCATTCCACAGGATGAAGTCGCCAGCCAGGTGACCAAATTCTTTACTCAATTACAGGCCAGGAAAGATCAGCTTCCAGGGATCGATTCCGAAGAAGCCATTCCCGCTATTATGCTCTCACCGGAGTGGATCGAAGAAACAAATGCCCATTCGAAGAGCCTCGGTGAACTCGCGGCAAAATATGACGAAGACGCCAAAAGCGACAATCGAGAGGAGATCAAGAAAAAGCTGAGCAGCCTACAGGCCAAAAAGTGGTTGTCTGAGCACCGCGCCGCCATCGATGAAGAAGTTAATCGCCTGAAGCTACTGAATCAGATCCAGGAAGCGAAGAAGTCGACCAATACCAAAGCTCTGTCTCAAAAGAAAGGGGAACTGGCAGAGTCCTTGATTACAGATGCGTTCGTGCAGAGGTTCAACGCGGAGCTCAAGGCCCTCGGCGCGTCTCAGGTGAAGGTTGAGCTCGTGAAATCAAAAGTCTCCAAGGGCCGAGTTCTTCATAAGCTCCAGCTTCGAGATGCCTCTCAGAGTGGACTCGCCGATGTCCTGAGCGAGGGAGAAAATCGAATCGTTTCAATTGCGGCATTTTTGGCCGACGTGACCGGCAAAAGCAACCAGGCCCCGTTTGTCTTCGACGATCCAATATCCTCGCTTGACCAAAGCTATGAGGAGGCCGTGGTTCAAAGGCTGATCGAGTTGTCACAGGACAAGCAGGTCATTGTCTTTACTCACCGCCTGTCCTTACTGGGAACTGTCAGGCATTTTGCCGAGAAGAAGTCCATAAAACCTGATGTGGTTAGCGTCCGCTCTGCTGACTGGGGTACCGGAGAGCCAGCTCCCATTCCATTTTCACAGAGTGACATCAAAACCGCCCTGAACACTCTCTTGAATCAGCGGTATCAGGACGCAAAGAAGGCGAGTGAAAACGGCGAATTCGAACATGCCGAAATCTTGCTGAAATCGATATGCAGCGATTTCAGGACATTGATGGAGCGCTCTATTGAAAATGATCTGCTGTGCGGGGTGGTACAACGATTCCAGCGTCCAGTCCATACGTTGAAGCTCAAGGATCTGGCTAAGTTGAAGGACGCGGATTGCAATCTCCTTGATTCGCTCATGACCAAATACTCTGGGTTTGAACATTCACAACCAGCAGAATCACCAGTAGAGCTGCCGAAACCAGACGATCTTCTGGCCGACATGACTTCACTAAAAAGCTGGCGTGAAGAATACGCGAAGCGCTCCGCCTCTACGGTGGCCGGGTAACAGCATGAGAGTTCTTCATACATCCGACTGGCACATTGGGCGCACTCTTTATGGCAGAAAACGCTACGAGGAGTTCGAATCCTTTCTGACCTGGCTGGCTGAGACGATTCAGGAAAATTCAATTGATGCGCTGCTGGTGGCGGGTGATGTCTTTGACACCAGCGCTCCGAGCAATCGCGCCCAGGAGCTCTATTACCGTTTCCTATGCCGTGTGGCCGCCTCATCCTGTCGGCATGTTGTCGTCGTCGCGGGCAACCACGATTCGCCGTCCTTTCTCAATGCTCCCAAGGAGCTGCTCAAGGCCCTTGATGTCCACGTGGTCGGTAGTAGCACTGAATCCCCGGAAGACGAAGTGCTGGTGCTCCGTAATGAGCAGGACGCTCCGGAACTGATTGTCTGTGCCGTACCTTACCTCCGCGACAGGGATATCCGCATGGCGGAAGCTGGTGAGAGTGTCGAAGACAAGGAGCGAAAGCTGATTGACGGCATCCGCAATCATTACGCCACCGTCGCCGCCCTGGCCGAACAGAAGCGGGAGGAACTCGGGGCCGATATTCCCATCGTTGCCTTGGGACACTTGTTTACCGCTGGCGGCCACACCGTCGACGGTGACGGTGTGCGCGAACTCTATGTTGGCTCCCTGGCTCATGTGACGGCCGGGATTTTCCCTGCGTGCCTCGACTACCTGGCGCTTGGACACCTCCACGTCCCGCAGAAGGTGAATGGCCTTGAGACCATCAGGTACAGCGGCTCTCCACTGCCCATGGGGTTTGGAGAGGCAAAACAGCAGAAGAGCGTTTGCCAGGTTGAATTCCACAGCACGGCCGCATCCGTACAACTGATCGACGTGCCGGTGTTTCAAAAGCTTGAGCGCGTCAAGGGAGACTGGGACGGCATCTCAAGCCGCATCCTCGAACTGTCGGCAACCGGCACCCGAGGCTGGATCGAGGTCATCTACGACGGCATTGAGGTCATTGGCGACCTGCGTGACCGCCTGGAGTCGGTCATTTCCGGGACGCAACTGGAAATCCTCCGGATAAAGAACAACCGCATCATCGACCGCGTGCTGGGACAAATCCATGAAGAGGAAACACTCGACGACCTGAACGTGAACGACGTGTTCGAGCGATGCCTCGCCGTTCATGACGTGCCTGAAGACCAGCGGCCGGAACTGCTCCGCGCCTACCAGGAAACGCTCTCGTCTTTCAATGAAGACGACAGGCAGGCGGAATAGAGAGGCTGTCGATGAGGATACTGCAGGTACGATTCAAAAATCTGAACTCACTGGTCGGCGAATGGCAGATCGACCTGACGCACCCGGCCTTCACTTCTGACGGCATCTTCGCCATCACAGGCCCCACCGGCGCGGGAAAGACCACCATCCTCGATGCTATTTGCCTTGCCCTTTACGGGCGGACGCCTCGCTTGAACAAGGTCACCAAAAGCGGAAATGAAATCATGTCCCGCCAGACCGGCGAATGCTTTGCTGAAGTGACGTTCGAGGCTCAGAATCGAAAAGGAGGGACGGAGCGTTACCGTTGTCACTGGAGCCAGCACCGGGCACGCAAAAAATCGGACGGTGATTTTCAGGCCCAGAAACACGAGATAGCCAACGCGGATACAGGCGAGATTTTTGAGTCCAAAATTAAAGGAGTGGCCGATCAGATCGAGTCCGCTACCGGCATGGATTTTGACCGTTTCACTCGCTCCATGTTGCTGGCCCAAGGCGGCTTTGCCGCGTTCCTCCAGGCGGCACCGGATGATCGGGCTCCGATCCTGGAGCAGATAACGGGTACAGAGATCTACAGCCGGATATCCATCCGTGTCCATGAGCAGCAGCGCGAAGAGCGGGAAAAGCTGAACCTGCTCCAGGCGGAAACGGCAGGCATCGTGATTCTTGAGCCGGAGCAGGAACAAGAGATTGGGCAGGTACTCGAGACAAAGCAGAAGGAAGAGACAGACCTTGCCGCCAAGTCCGCTGCCACCGGGAAGGCCATTGCCTGGCTCACCACCATCGATGGGCTGAAGAAGGAAATCGGCAATGTGGCTGACGAGGCGAGCAAGCTGCAAATCGATATCGAGGCGTTCAAACCGGATCGTGAAAAGCTCAACCGGGCGTTGAATGCCGCCTCACTGGATGGCGCATACGCAACGCTTACATCCACCCGCAAACAGCAGGTGGATGACAGAGCAGCATTGAAAGTTGAGGAGGAATCTCTTCCTGGATTGGAATCCTCCGCCAAGGAACAGGCCGAGACGCTGAAATCGGCTGAGCAACAAACCGCTCGGGCCAAAGAAGAGCTGAAAGCGGCCGCGCTTACATTGCAGAAGGTTCGCTCCCTGGATCAGAAACTTGCCGATCAGAAAAAAGCTGTTTCGGAAGGTGATGAGGGCTGTAAGAAAGATGCGGCAAAGATTGATGCAGACAAAAAAGCCCGGCTCGAAGAGCAGGAAAAACGATCCAAGACTCATGAGACACTGGATCTTGTGGACGACTACATCAAGGAGCATGCTCAGGATGAATGGCTGATCAGCGGTCTGGCTGGCGTTGAAGAACAGTTCGGCGGCCTGCTCTCTAAGCAAAAAGAAATCGTTCAAAAAGAGGCTGATCAAGAAACGGCCACGACGGCTCTGGATCTGGCGACAAAGTCACTCGACGACCGTCAGAAACAATCAGGCATTCGGAAGCAGGGGCTGGAGGAAGCCTCAAAACAGATTCAGCAGGGCAAAGATGCATTGAGCCAGTTGCTGGGAGACCGCTTATTGCGAGAATACCGCACCGAGAAGGAAACCCTGCTGCGTGAAATGGCCTTCCTGACGAAAATTGCGGAGCTTAAAGATCACCGGACAAAACTGGAAGACGGCAAGCCCTGTCCTCTTTGCGGCGCAACCGAACACCCCTTCGCGGAAGGGAATGTTCCCGTCCCCGATGAAACCGAACAGAAGATCGACGTGCTGACCAAGCTGATTGGCAAAGCTGAGGATCGGGAAGTCGCCATCCAGAAACTCGAAGTAGCAGAACGCTTGGCCCGTAACAACCTGGCGGAGGCTGAAAAGCAAGAGTCAGCAGCGGCGAATGACAAGAAGGCTGCCGAGAAAGCCCTTGCCGATGTGAACGAGGGCCTGGGAAAACTTCGTGCTGATTTTACCGAACGTAAGCAGGCCGTATCGAGAAAACTCCTTCCGCTTGGTATTGCGGACATCCCCGAAACGGACATTTCATCACTGCTCGAGACCCTCAGAGCGCGGCTGAAGGCATGGCAAGACCAGGTCAAGAAAAAGGCAGACATCGAGAAACAGATTGCCGATCTCGACAGCGATGTGAAGCGGCTGGATGCGGTTATCGAAACTCAAAGCACCGCCCTGGCCGAAAAGCTGGAGCGCCTGGGTACCTTGAAAAAGGAACTCGCCGCTGGAAGTGATGAGCGTATTGCACTGTACGGCGACAAGAATCCTGACGATGAGGAGCGCCGTTTAAACAAGGCGATTTCTGATGCCGAAGGTGCCGAAAAGCAGGCCAGAGATCGACACAATGAACTCCAGCAAAAATGGAATACCGCAAAGGCCCATGTCGAATCTCTGAGAAAGCGGGTCGACCAGCGAGAGCCGGAACTAAGAAGGCTGGAAACTGAATTCTCCGCAGCACTTGCGCCCGTGGGCTTTTCAAATGAAGAACAGTTTCTGGCGGCCATACTACCCTCTGAACGTAGGGCGGGGCTGACGGCTACGGCCAAGGATCTGGATGAGCGTCAAACAGATCTGGAAGCCAGACGGAAGGATCGGGAAACGCGCTTGGCCACGGAACTTGCTCGGAAGGTCACCGACAAATCTCTGGAAGAGCTCGAACCCCAATTCAAGGAGTACGAAGAATCCCTGAAAGAGCTGCGGGACATCATTGCCGGTTTCAAGCACAAGTTGAGTGAGAATAACGCTGCCAAAGAGAGAATAAAGCAGAAACAAGCGGCCATCGAAGCCCAGAAAACAGAGTGCCGCAGGTGGGAAAACCTACACGAATTGATCGGCTCCGCAGACGGTAAGAAGTACCGCAATTTTGCCCAGGGGCTGACCTTCGAGATGATGATTGGTCACGCCAACCGGCAACTGCAGAAAATGACCGACCGCTACTTGCTGGCCCGTGATGACGCTCAGCCCTTGGAGCTCAACGTTGTCGACAACTATCAGGCTGGGGAGATTCGATCCACGAAGAATCTTTCCGGCGGCGAGAGCTTTATCGTCAGCCTGTCCCTGGCACTGGGTTTATCACATATGGCCAGCAAGAATGTCCGGGTGGATTCGCTGTTCCTGGATGAAGGCTTCGGTACCCTGGACGAGGAAGCCCTCGACACCGCCTTGGAAACCCTCGCGGGCCTACAGCAGGACGGCAAACTCATCGGCGTCATTTCACACGTACCTGCCTTGAAGGAGCGGATAAGCACGCAGATCCAGGTAACGCCTCAAACAGGGGGCAGAAGCCAGATATCCGGCCCTGGATGCGGCAGGTTAGGCGCTACAGAGCTGGCCGTAGAAGCAGGATGACTTGAAAATGTCGGACGATCTCAAAACAGCAAAAACCGCCCTCGCCAAGCTCCATCAGGACATGGAGGCCATCAACAGGCTGGCCAAGCCGCCCTATCTGAGTGTGATAGAGCAGATGGAGCGCACGCTGGAACCGATCCGTCGTCAGCAGTTGGAAATCACTCGCGCTCTAGAAATGGCTGGAGCAGCGTCCCGGATACAGGAGATCGTCGGTGCTAATCAACACTGGCAGGATTTAATAAAACAGGCCACCGCGACAAGTCGTATTGCCGAGAGTCTTGCGGCGACACATCAGTCATGGCTTGAGCGTATCAAACCCATCCAGCACGATTTCTCACACTTTTCACAGCTTCAAGCATCCGCCAAGCTGGCTCTGTGTGATACTTCTCTGCGGCTTGCCGCCACGGAACGGCTCATGGCAGGCATCGATTTCGAGGCGATAAGGAGTCGCTTTCAAATTGAGATGCCAGTTGTCTCGGGGCTGGAGAGCTCAATAGCCCATGTGTCAGCCTCGTATGGGAGTTTGGCCGAGTCACTGCGGGAGATCTCGGACATCACGCGGCTACCTGCCTTTGTTTTGCCTGGGGCCACCCGTGAGATCTACACCACCAGCTTCGCGCTCGAGACCCTTTGCCCCTGGGATGAACGGGATGAGGAAGATGCCGAAACGGAAATTCAGCTTGTCGCTGAGGCGGAGCTGGAAACATCGGGCTGCATCGCTCTCCTGCAGCAGGTCGACCCAGGGCTCGCTCGGCCGTACATCGGCGCTCGGGATGCCCTGTATGGTAACAATGCCGACCGGGCAAGGCACATTCTGAGCTCGCTCAGGGAGCTATGGAACCATCTGCTCAGACGATTGGCACCCGACGATTCCGTTGCCGCATGGATTCCGGGGATTGCCAATCAGAAGGACCTGTTACATGAAGGCAAGCCAACCCGTCGAGCCAGGGTGCTATATGTCTGTCGGGAGCTGAACAACGATCCGCTGACCGACTTCTTGATGCACGACACTCGGGCACTGGTGAAGCTGATCGAGTTGTTTAACCGGGTTCACGAATTGGAGACTAAGCTGACCGATGAACAGCTTAGGGCTATTGTCCTTAAGACCGAATCGTGGCTGATGTACATATTGCAAATCGCGGCGGGGAATTCCCGCAGATAATGATCATATAAACAGGAGACGACCATGCCAAAGAAACCAGGATCACATCATGTAGTGCCCAACGCCAATGGCGGCTGGGACGTCAAGAAAGACGAAGCGACCCGAAGCAGCGGCCACTTCGACAAGAAGCAGGATGCCGTCGATGCCGGGCGCAAGATCAGCCAGAACCAAGGCACCGAATTCTACATTCACGGCAAGGACGGGAAGATCCAGAACAAGGACAGCCACGGGAATGATCCGTATCCGCCGAAGGGGTGATGCCCGGGCCAATTCGATTCCCGTTTTGGGAATCGAACCGGCGTCCGAAAACCTGATTCGAAGTTGTTGCGGCTCGACGCCAGGTATCCAGTTTTACTGCAAACCCGTCACCCTCGTCCGATGCCGGGAAATCAGGGGAGAAAATCGTTTCTCTGGTCGGGTCGGCGGGAAGTGCTTGTGCGAAAAGACTTCGGCGTTTATTATCAAGGAGTTACGAGGAGTGCGGGCTTTGAGACTGCTTTGCGGTAGGTCGTCGTCCCCTCCACCATTAACAAAAGACAAACCCGTCTCTCTGGGGTCATTCTCCGGGGTGACGGGTTTTCTTTTTCCCCTTGTTTCTAAAGGGTTTGCGCCCGTTTCACATCTTTCCAAAGCACCTCTGTGCA